>Ga0213865_10000268_pt1 | contig 34792 bp, 57 predicted proteins | sample PICome_6_FD_160100 | JGI IMG/M metagenome (GOLD analysis project Ga0213865, IMG submission 160100) | Coastal seawater microbial communities near Pivers Island, North Carolina, United States - PICO282 | ecosystem: Environmental > Aquatic > Marine > Coastal | place: USA: North Carolina...
GCAACCTTTTGAGGCCTTTGGGCAAATGTTTATTCCTTTGCTGTTTTGATTGTAAGGCGCTAGATATAAAATGTATGTATCCTGTTCGTTTTTATTTGTCTTTGCGTTTGTGTTTCCTTTGCTTAAAAGGTTTTTTGGTTTTGTATACATTTTATTTAGTTTTTAATAGTTTGTTTTTATTGCTGCCAATCCATGACTCAGGCCTCTTTCGTATTGTGACAAAGATAAATTATATAAAATATTATTTATTTCTGTTATTTCCTGAGCCGTCAATATTAAATTTAAATTATTGATTTGTTCGTATGCTGTTTTTAAATTGCTTTTTTGCATGATATATTTTTTTAGTGATTAATTGCATAAGATGCACCCTTTGCGCATTCTTTTAATATTTGATTTGCTTTTTTTAGTATTGTTTTTATTTGTTGCATTTTAGTTGGTTTTATATTGGTTAAAATTGTTTTATTAATTTGATTTTCTAGAAACTTATAATTTTGTTTCATTTCTAAAAAATCCTTTTTTAATTGTTCAGGTGAATATGTTTTATTTATTTCTTTCATTTTATTAGTTATTAAATTATTCAATTTCTATAATTTCCCTTTCTTTTATTACAAAGTTACTCCAACCGTTAAAACGTACAGTTGGCAAGCCTCGAAAATTGCCGTTTATAATTCTTTGCGCTTTAAAATTTCCGTCCCTTGTCAAACTCCTGAAAGTTATTTTTTGACCGATTTTAAAATTTATTTCTTTCATTTTATTAGTTATTAAGTTAATATTTGTTTTTGTTTATTACAGATTTTCAATTGTTAGTTTTTAATTATGTATTTTATTGTGTATTTCAATATGTATTTATAAACATTGATGTTGCCTTGCCATCTACCAGACTTATATATTTTCAATATGGATTTAATGTTTTTAAAATATACTTTCATGATATAAATTTTTAGTGATTAAATTAATTTTAAACAAATGTACAAAAGTTTTTCTAATACGCAACAAAAAAAATAAAAAACTTTGCATTAATTGAGTTTTTTTTGTGGCAATCCTATTTTTTACCTGATTAAATTTGATACATGGAATTTATTAAAATGTACATGGGCGCAAATACAAAAATATTTTCATTTATGCAAATGATATCTTTATTTGTAATGAGTATAAATAATAAAATTTATACCCCCATCATATTAAACGCCCCCCATCATATTAAACATAGGAGGCAACCCCATCATGTTAAACATACCCCATCATATTAAACATAATGCAAAAAACAGAATACACAATAAAAATATTGGAAACTAAAACAGGAAGTTTGTACGCAAAAGTTATAAATGATGAGACAGAAAAGTGTTCAAGATTTTACATAAGTACTAAGCAAAGTAAAAACCATAAGTTCATACAATACAATCTAAGGTCTGCAATGAACAAGGTTAAGTAGTACCCCCTTCATATTAAACATACCCCTTCATGTTAAACATCTTATCTAATTGTGTAGACACCACTATTGATTCCTTGTATTAGATACATCATAGCGTATCTGATTGCATCAATGTAGTGATTGAATTTATCTACTGGAGCTTCACCTTTACCTTTCCAAACATAGTTATTTATTTCTCTGATAATACCATGAGAATTCCTATCTACAATAATCTCATAATCTTGCATAAGTGCAATACCAGATAATATACTACCTTTCTTTTTTATAGTAGGTTTTATGTTAAGTCCCAATGTCTTTAGTTCTTGTATCAGTCTGGGTTCTGAATTATCACAAATAATCAAATCTAAGCCACATTCAGTCTTATTCTTCATATAAACCTGAGAAGTGCTTAAACCCTTATTACCAAATATCTCCTTGACCCATACCTTTCTAGCATTTTTATCTACTGAAATTTTTACAAGCGTTGTCAAATCCTCAGAAAATCCAAAATCTTGACCGTAGCAAGTCAATTCTGTAGGAATGTAGTCCCCAACTCTCCACTTTCTAATAATAGTTCCTTCAGCCTTATTTAACCATCCTCCTAGTATCTGATGTTCGTATTTATCAGGTCTTTTCTTCTTCATTGTGTCTATTTGCTGTAAAAACGACTCTGAAAGGTTATCTTTGTTATCTCTGTATGTAGTATGTATGTAAGTAACGTTATTTCGAGTCAAATTAGAGCCTTCCTTGACATTTTCTGTCAAAAACCACCTTTTGTATATCCAATGCTCTTTTGTGGTCGGATTTAGTATTAAAATGACTCTATTTTGCTTCAATTGTGAACGTATAGAGAAATCTATCTTGTCAAACGTCTCTTCATCGACTAATTCTTCTGCTTCATCCACTACAAACGTAGTTACACCATTTAAAGACTTCAAAGCAGCTGTTTGGTTACCACTAGAAGTCCTAATACCCTTAAAAATGATAGAACTACCTGTTTTTAGGTTCATTATCTCATCTTTAGTTATCCTAAAGTCCTCATGAACACCCATAAGGTTAATTTTCTCTATAAATTCAGGAATAATTGATGTATGAGCTGAAATCATAGTATAACGAGAGAATAATACTTTGTGACCAGCCTCATAAGTAAGGTTAAGTAGGAATACGTTAACACTAAATGACTTACCAGAACCTCTACCTCCAGTAATAACATAATATCTTGAATCCCTTTGGAATAAAGGAATGTATTTATTATGAATATTTAGTTTACTCATCCTTTTTGTCAGGAGTTACATCTATAACCTTGTCTTTTATCTTTTTAGTAACCTCATTGTCACCAAAGAAGTTGATTATAGGTGCTTTTATGTTATTTGTAGTAGTGTCTTTGTCTTCACCATAAGCATAGTCCATTAGAAGCTTCATGTGGTTGTAGCTACCCTTTTCTGCTTGTTTAGCTAGACTCTCAAAGGCATTTACTTCACTACCAAACACATTTTTGATAGCTTTCTTTGCATATTGCTTCTTTCTATTCTTCTTTGCTTGGTTAACTCTAGGCTTATTAGACCTATTCATTTCAGGTAAAGGTAGTTTGGGTATAGACTTCTTCCTAGAATTACCTTTACGACCGTCTGTGGGCTTTATTTCATTACTTTTCATACTAAGATAACGTAATAATAGCTGTTTTGTTTTTACAACTCATCTTCATCATCCATTTCATGCAACTTAATTATCTCAAGTAACATAGTGTGTTCAAACTCATCTAAAGCCTTCTTTATACCTGCACAGATTAAATACTGCTCTTGTTCTTCATAATACATCATAGAGTCATACATATCATCCATAGGGCATCCTAATTCTAACTCAATTAATGCCTGAGTATAATATTCATTGATTATTTTACTATTCTCTTCCGACTCTGATTTTGTCATTACAATCTGTTTTTAACTTTAAAAGCTCTCTACACTCTATAAACTTGTTTTTAGCCTCTGTGTCGTATATTTCTTTAAATAAGGTGTATACCCTTCGGTTTGCAGAAAAGTCACTAGAAACACCCTCTAAAAGCCTCCTAGCGTATACTTTACCATATCCTTTACAATAGTTTACATTGTCAGCTGTATCTCCAGTAATCATTTGACTATAAAAATTAAAGGTAGCTTCCTCTTCAGATATCTTACTAAGAGTCATCCTTTTGTAATGGCAATCATAAAACCAACAAGGGAACTGCTTATAGTCTTTATCCATAGAAGCTATGATAACTGAGTCAACACCTTTTTCATCAGATATTCTTTTCCATAACGTAGCAACTACATCATCTGTTTCGACCCCTATACCATAATGAGACTTATATCGTTGTTTAACTTTATCGTGTAGCTCACCAAGTATTGGAGGTCGTTCAGATGTTCTATTGGCCTTGTAGTCTTTAGATATATCTTTTCTAAAGTTACCTTTAGAGCCATTGCATACTATAAACCTTTCTATCTCCACCTGCTCTGATATCTTAGCATACAAAGAGTCCAATCCATATTGGAATTTAGTAAAAGCATCATCCAATGACAGATACTTGTCATCACCCTCACTATTAAAGCAAGAGGCATAAATCAAACTATCTGCATCAAATAATACTGTCATGCTAAATCTTTTTTTAATTCCTCCATTCTTATTTCCTTTCTTATCTTGGCTCTCTTTTTTTGATTAATGTATCTTTCTACACTTTCATCTTTCCACATTGTTATTGGGTTTACTCCTAGTTCCCAGAATGGTTTGCTCATAATTATAATTTATATTTTTCCAAATATACATATAATTATTGATATGCTTTAATATATCTTCTAAGATTTTTAACAATCTTTGCTACGCATGGAGTACATTGAGTATTCTTACTAAGGTTAGTTCCGAACACATAGTTGTAAATCTCAAACAATCTACACTTCTCTTCATAGGTAACCCTAGAAGCATTAGAGTCTAAGAATGTTGACAGGAACTTATAGTCATCCTCCTTCAAGCATTTAATTACTTTATAGGGAAACTCTTGATTCCATTTGTCTTTTCTATCATCACATCCACAGTCATCACCTGATATAAACTCTACAACCTTATCAATACCAGTAGCCTTTGTAATCTTAGCTACGGTATCTCCTAGTCCTTTAGAACGCTTCTCAATGTTAGTCTTCAGCTTCTCATAGCCTTCATCTACTTTAGTAGCTTTCCATTCCTTATACTCTCTATAATCTTTTGACCTTTTGTCAATGGTGTTATAGTAACCTCTTTGTTCTAAATCTAAATAGTACTTATCTGGTTTCATAATTAATTAATTTTATCGAAGTCTTGATTAAAGTAATCTTGTAAATCTTCAGAGAGATATATTCTCATTATCTTTTTATATTTTAGTATTGACCTATGTATAGAGCTTAAACCTATACCAGCTCCAGTAGCAATTTTTCTTAATGAGAACCCTTGCATAAAATACAAATCAAACAACTTTATGTCGTATGGTTTCCATGTAGAAACTATAGAGTTTACCTCTTTCATTATGTGTTCAAAAGCCCTATCCTTGCCATCATCATAAACAGACTCATCTACACAATCAGTATCAAGATACTCAAAAGTTATGCTACTTCTTATTTTCTTTGACCTTATCTTGTCTATAAACAAACCCCTTAATACTGTCCATAAGAAATACCTATTTATATCTCCCTTGTACATAATGGAATTAACATCCTTTACTCTTCTATGTATTACCAGGTACATATCCTGGACTAAGTCTTTAGCTTCCTCTAAATCATTAGTCATATTTAAAGCCATCTTTATGCACAGGTCATGGTGCTTGGCTACTTGTTCTAACATCTATTTCTTTTATTATAACTTCAACTCTAGGGTTATCCCTATCTAATTCTGTTGGTAGTATTGTCTCTGTCTTTACATAATCATCATTATCATCAGTCCAGCATTCGTATTGAGTAATAGCATCTAGTAGAAACTTACTTACAACACTAACAACATTCATTTTGTCTAGTTTTCTGTTAGAACCTTTAAACACCTTATAGGTTATCTCTACAGGTGTTTGTATTTTTAATCCGTTTAATTGTTTGTATAGGTTTTGTGAATATATCTTTTTAGCATCATTACTTATTCTGTGGTGTAAATTTCTGTAGGCATTCATATTAAGAAACACCTTCTTATCTTTCATAGTCTTTCTAGGTAAACTAATGTACAGAGGTGATACTATGTTATGATTCATAACAATTCCTTTATAGGTAAAAGTATTCCTTTACTTGTATTGTTATCACCACCAACTCTGTCTCTATCTGTTCCTATGTATTTTCTACACCTATCTTTTAATTCTTTAGTACTTATCAAATGAAATGTGTCACCAAAAGCAAAAGCATAATAGTCTGACTCTGTTGTGCTTATTCCACTTCTCTTGCCTCTTGACATGTACTCTACATAAACATTATTTGTCTTTGTAGCTTGTAGGTCATATTTGACCTCTACTTTCTTATTTCTAAATATGTCACCTAGCTCCTTCTCTTTTGTCTGACCAACCTTTAAATCGTATTTAAAATCGTTATTGTAGTTCATTACAATTCCATTGGTTCATTAATAGCGTGACTACCACCAAATACAACAGCACATCCAATAGCTGGTTTCTTAAAGTTCTTTCCGTAAGCCATAGCATAAGACTTGCTATTTATTCCACATCCAACTGCACAACCAAATACTTTGTAGTTAGCACCTACAACAAACTCAGTAAACATTTCAGTATGCCTATGACCTTGTACTGTAGACATCATATCATCCTTAGCTTTCTTGGTTGCTCTTCCTGATTCACCATGAATATATTGGACACCATCAAAAACAAAACGAGTATCGAAATTCCACTTAGGGACTTCCAATACTTCGTTAAATGATTTAATCCATCTTTTAGGTACTCCAGAGGTAAATGCTTTACGAGAGATAATTCTGTCGTGGTTACCTATACAGATATCTGCTTCAGGAAATACTTTATACCACTTCTTTAACTTATTTATAGCTAACTGAAGTTCATCACCTCCACCTAAACCATCAGGGTCAGGTTCGTGATAAGAGCTGTAGTGATTGTCTATAACATCACCGATAAACACAACCTTATTACAATTGTGCTTATCGTAAATGTTTTTACAATGTTCCAAGTAACCATCTAAACAGAATGGTTCGTGGAGGTCACCAATAACTAAAATCCTGCTTTCATCTTTTATCAAGTTCTTGAAAGCTTTTAGGATTCTACCCTTTAGTCTTGGTCTGTAATCTTTTTGTTTCACAAGGTAAATATATGTAATTAAACAAATATTTTCCACCAAAGTTATTAAAAGCTATAAACATCATCTGGATTTACAACTGTAGGTAATCCGTTTTCGTTTAGCTTAAAGTCAAATGATTCAAATGGTGTATTCCTACTTCTTTTGCAATTAACAGTTATACATCCTAATTTGTTTTCATCTTTTTCTAGTTCTATTTGAGTTTCTGTTTTCTTCTCTAGGAATGAACCTAAATGTCCTGTTGGTTTGTCAGAGCCATAATTACTATGTATCACAGTTACGATATGGCAATTGTAGATACTTGTTAAAGACATTATCTTTTGAACTAGCTCTGAACTTTCCTCTAGATTATTTACATCGCTTACAAGGTCTGCTATACCGTCTATAATTACTACTCCTATTTTCTTACCATCATCTACTAAACATTTTAAATAGTATTCTATAAAATCTATTCTTGTATTATGATTAATTTTTCTTAATGCAAATGTATGATAGAATTTTAAATCAATTCCTGAGTTCATCCATTGTATTCTTTTAAATACTCTTTGTGAATGCCATTCACCTTGTTCTGTATCAAAGTGTATAAATTCTCTTCCTTCTCTAAATGAATTTAGTCCTGTAGTATGTACTCCTTTTGGATTGCAATATACAGAACCTAATAGACTTACAAAAAATGTTTTCATAGATTTAGGTGGAGCTTGTATAAAAGAGAAATTACCATAAGTACCTATTGGTGTTGGAAATTCTTTTACTCCTGTCTTAGTTGTTACTTCTTTACTTTTAAAGCTAATTGCTACTGGTGGGTGGTCTATTTTTTTATTTATATCGATAGCACATTCTTCTTGTACCCTCTGCATATGTAATGAGTGTGCGTGTTCCTCTTCTTCAGTCATTATTGTTTTAATTAATAAGGTTATTGTTTGAATAAAAAAGGGAGCATACGAATACACTCCCTTAAAAACTAAATTAACTCAAATACTAAAACGGTAAATCTTCCGTTTCAATCTCTTTTGCAGGAACTCCAATATCAGTTGCCTGTACTTCAGGTTTTGATATTCTCCATGCCACTAAATTATTATAGTACTTACCTTTGTATTCAGCACCTCTTAAATTAAATGACACGTTAACATCATTACCTACCTTATTGTACTTAATGAAATTATCTACATTATCTTTTACAACCTCAAACTTAACGTCTTGAGGATACTTGTCGTTTGTTGTCAATACAAACTCTACTTTTTGAAATCCAGAGTCAAACGTTTGTTTTTCTCCGATTAACTTAATTTTACCTGTTACTGCTAAACTCATAATTTTACTGATTTAATGATTTTTCTATTTCTGTTGATACTATGTACTTTGTTCTAACTTGTGCTATTGTAGCTTTACCTGCTGACAATGCTGACTTTACTCTTTTATATTCAGGACTACCTAACTTTAGTGCTGGTTTTTCTTTACCATGTGTGTTAGTCGCATCACTATCTTTAGTATCATCTAGTAACAATAAGTTACCTAAACTATACTTCTTAGCATAAGATGATGCAGCTCCTGTCCTCTGAGGCATTTGCATACCTTTAGAATCAAAATCAATAATAGCTACTGCTTCTGAAACTATAGAGTGTTCTGTGTTAATCTCTTCTAAATCTATTAACTTAACCTCTGATTTAATAAATGGTCTACCTGCCACTTCGTTTAAACTTTCTGTGATTTTGAAAACCACTTTGTACTTTTCCTCATAAGGTTTGATTGCCTCCAAGATATCTTCTGCTGAACGATACTTGTACTTACCAAAACTATTGTATTGGTTTTTTGGTGCTTTTAATTCTAATTGAATTCTTTGTAGTTTTTCTACGATTGTCATAATTTAATTTAATTTACTTTAATAATTCTGTTCTTATTACTTTTTTATAATCACTCGGACAGTCTTCATCTGTCAGTTCAAATATCCATGTTTCTAGTATAGCAATTCTTCTTTCTAGTTCTTCTTTGTTTTTGGTAAGAGCTTCGATTCTACTGTTTTTGAAGTCATTTAAGTCTTTCATGTTGTATTGTTTTTTGACAAATCTATAATAATTTTTTGAATTACCAAAATAAATGTAAAAAAAAAGCAGAGAGGGTAAACAATTAAATCCCTCCCTGCCGACAGAAAAACAAAACACAAAAAAATTAAAAGTGTCTGAATGACAATTCTTTGTCTTTTAAATAATTATCAGTATCAAAGTAAATACTTTTATCGTATATTTTAATTCTTTCAATACCGTATTGTATTAAAGCCCTAACGAATCTAAATCTTTTAGATGGGTTTAGGCATTTGAACTTTATAGCTTTACCAACCCTATGTGATGATTCTAACCCTAAACCAATTTTATCTGCATAAGTCTTTGAAGTGTATCCTAAATAAATGTGACCTTTCAATCTTTCTGTTCTAAACACTTCATCTAATATAAATACTGGTTCGCTTTCCATGAACATCTTTCCACTTCCTAAAACATCAGGACTATCAAACATAGACCATTTAAGTACATTCAATCCTTCTTCATCCATCTCCTTTGTATACTTGTCTGTGTATGTAGGAACGAAGTCATTAAAATTATGCCTCTTCCTACTCTTCATATTCTTTGTAAATATACATACGATTATATTATTATTTAAATATAATTATTATTATAAAATAACATATTGTTTATAACTTAACTTGAAATTGTAAATTTTTTCAACTAACTTCGCCTCGTCTTTTTAAGAAAGAATAATATTTTCTTCCTGATGAAATAAAATATATTCAATTATTAATAGTAGGTTGCCCACAAAGGCAACCATACAACCAGACAAAGCAAAGATTAGAAACAATATAGGATAATTATGTTCATTTTTTTTTGGGTAGATATATTTAGAAAAAAAAGTGTTTAAGTTATGAACAGTTTTTTCTAAAACTGCACCACATATGAGTGATTTTTAAATCACTTGTGACGTATCTTTTCTAACGTTCTAGCACCAAAATAACCAGCATAGACTAACATAAGTAGATTTCCAAGTAGTGATATCCATTCAGAGTCTATATTAAACTTATCTAAAGAACTATCTAGTATTACATAGCAAAACATAGTTAATGTTAGAAATGCTAATGACAATGGTCTTATATTAGATGATAACCATGAATTACTACTCATATCTGATTGCCAACGTTTAGTTACCTCTTGCATTTCAATAACGTCTTGCTCTAGTTCTTTGATTAACATTTGTTTTTCATCTTCTGTTAATTCTTTATCGCTACTAATAGCACTAATAATATCAGATACTTTACCACCAGTAATAGCATCAACTAACTTTGGTGCTACGCTTTTACCAGTCTTTACAACACCTCTTAGTAAATTACCAAAGAAAGTACCTTTACCGTTATTTTTAAGTTTTCTATCACTCATATTAAATAAATTAATAATATTATAAATATAAATAAGTTAAATAGTGTAAATAGTTTAGGGTATTTTATAAAATCTAATCTTATTATACATCCTGATAAAAACATCAGTAAATGTAACAACCCTATTAATATGTCCAAATTACATTACTTGACTTATCTTTATCATCATCTACATGGATAAACGTATCAGCAATACCAATACGATTAAATCCAACACTCATAAGTGCATCAAGTACTTTGTATCTAGTTCTACTATCAGTAGCTTTGATGTCTACTGCTAGACCTTTGATATGACTTGATAATGGATTTTTTATTGATTCTGGATGGTCTGGACTTCTGTATGCTGAGTTAATGACAAATGGCATCTTAGCATATTCTCTTGCTTTGTCTAGTTTAGCAAGAAAGTCTTTGTCCATCTTGTATTCTATTTCTTTAAAGTATTTAGTCATTACTTATTTTGTTGATCATAGCTTGTATCTCGATTGGATTTACTTCTATCTTCATAGACAAACCACCTTGCCAAACTCTTTTTAGTTTATTATTCTCATCAAATAAAATAATGGCTGGTACAGACTTTACTTGGTCTTTTAGTTTTTGTGGTTGGTCATCATAGTTGGCTTTTAAAATCCTAACGTTTTTAAGTGAGTTTAAATGCTTGTAGTCATTGCTTTTGTTCCAACTAGAATTTATGTAGAGTAGTTTCGCTTTCTGTGAGAATACGTTTAGGGAGAATAGGAATAGTATGGCAAGTAGTATCTTTTTCATTTCTTCATTATTTGGAATAGCTTCTCATCAATCTTGTCAAGTTTCTTACTATTCTTGTCTACCTTTTCATTGATATTTATAATCGTATTTCTTATGAGTTCATCTTTTAGCTCATACTCTGATTTTTTTATCTCTGGCTCTGGTAGTTTCTTTGCTAGTTCTATATCTGATTGCAAAGTTGTGTATGTCATTGCTAATGAGATTGCACCAGCTACTATTATTCCAATGGTTTTTAAGTCTAGTTGTACTTGAGTATCTTCCGATATTTTATTAGCCATTTTTTTTATTTCTTTAACTTGTTAATTTTTGTAAATCTTCATCTGACAAAGCAGTTTTATAAACTCTTAGGTCTTTGTTTTTTCCGTAGAAATTCGCTCCTCCAGTGGAATCTTCGAACCTTAATCGGTCTAAAGTATTTGCTGTAGGTACATTAGCAGTAGTTTCTGATGCTATTTCAAAACCATCAATCCATAAAGCGTAATTATTTAATCCATACTTTAAAGCTATTTTACTGTAATCAGTTATGTCTGTCATTACATTAAAACTATTGAATTGTGTAACTCCTCCAACTCTACAAAATACCCCAAGTTGATTATTCCCACCACTAACATATCTAATTATAAATCTATTATCAGAAGTACCATCTGACAATGAAATATATCTATGATTAGAACCTGTCGCCAAAGCAGCAATCTCTGCGTACAATACACCTTCAGTACTATTTATATGGTCTTGTAAACCACTTCTACTTGCTTCGTCTTTTAAACGAGTTTGTATACTTCCGTTAGTTGGAATGTATGATGATGCGTAGCCTTCTTCAAATTGTGCTCCCCAAATGTAAACACCACTTATCCCATCACCATTAAAGGCATTAGTTTCACTTCCAGTAATACCAACAGAAAAACTTGTATAAATTTGCCCAACATTAGTCATTTGAGATGAATCTAAAGTCACGGAGCACTTGTACCAACCATTACCATAGTTTTCGATTTTTGCACTATCAAAAGCTGCTGCAGTTGCATTTACGTTAAAAGTACCATTCTCCAAATCAAACATAACTGATATATTTGGTGCATTTCTTGTACGTAGTGCTATATAATTGTATTCGCCTTTTTTAGCAAAAACAGAATTAGTATATAAACCAGATAAACTTGTAAAATTACGACTCAAACTTCTATTGCCACCAGTACCACTGTCTGGCACAAGTTTAAAGGAATTTTGATTGCCAGATGGGTCTGTTATAGTAGATACTGAAACAGTTGCGTTTGTTTTAAGCCAATAATTTTGACTATAATCCTCACTATAAGTAATCAAGTTCGTAGACTGAGGCTCGAGCAATAGAATAGGACATCCACTTGATGCAACTTCTTGACCAGTAACTTCTTTAACTGATACGTTGTCTATTGATAATGTACCATTCATATACCTTGCAAAAGAAAAAGTTGCAGTTGTAGGCTCTACATAAATAGTATAAGTACCGTTAGCATTAAAATCTTGTACTTGTGATGCATCTCCAGTTCTTAACCTTACAAAACCAGAGCCAGTATAATCGGATATTGTAAAAGTAACTTTATTTGTTTTTCCAACTACTGATACATCTTGAGACAAAGTAGAGCCATCACTACCAGATGTAACAACTGCTTTACCATCAGAAATACTCCAACCAGTTCCTTTATTCCAGTTAGAATCAGTATCAAATCCACCATTAGTAATCAATTCATCAGAAAGAGTATCTTGCCAAGTAATATCATCATAATTTAATCTTGGTAAATCAGTAGCGTCTGTTATTTCTTTGACACTAAAATTATCAATATAAAAGTATTCTCCAGCACCAGCGTTTTGCCAGTTAGCATTACCAATAGATATATCATCTGAATTACTGTCGGCTTCAAAATAGTAAGTATGTTCAACCCAATCATTGGTTAAAGTTCTTATGTTAGCTCTGTTTTGACTACTAATATCATAACCACTTCTCAAGTATAAATTAGGAGTTCCACTAATATTTCCATTTTTTAAACTAAAAGTTGCCTTGTATTTACTACCAACAGTATAAGACATTGATTGAACTAAGAAACTACTTCTCCAATCATCATTAGATGTTTTTTCTAGCTTTACACCACCATCTTCTGGGGTTATAACTGCACTAGCACTTACTGCTCCGTAATCTTTAACCTCCCAATCTTGTAAAACTTCTTTGACGCTTATGTTTGTTACTGAGCCATCAAAACCACCAGAAGAGCGTACTCTAAGCGTTGTATTACTTGCAACTGTACCATAAAATGTATAAGTTCCATTATCTGTAATTGAACCTATTGTATCAGAAGATGATGTTCCAAGTCTAACATTCACTGACGAAGTTGTCATATCAGAAACAGTCAATTGAACTTTATATGTTTTACCTACGGTTGTTACTGAATATTGGTCTAACGGAGAATTAGTTCCATCACATACCGCCTTACCATCTTCTATAATCCAATTAGTTGAAAAAACCCAATCTTGACCGACTTGTTTGATGGTAATATCGTCTATTGAGCCTTCAAAATCAGAACTTGCTCTAAACCTTAATGCAATTGTATCACTATCGTGGCTAAAATATTCTGTATAAGTTCCATCAGATGTTCTTGGAGTACCAAAAACACTTGCAGTTGTACTTGTAAATCCCCATTTAACATCTCCACTAACATAATCACTTACTGTAAAAGTTACTTTATATGTGTTTGGAGTAGGTAAAATCATAGTTTGTAATAAGTATGAAGAAACACCACTTTCTTTAACTGCCTTACCATCGCCCATTCCCCAACCAGTACCAAAAGACCAATCTTGACCAACTTCAACACACGACACGTTGTCTATCCAATAACTTTCTCCATTTCCTATTGTAGAATTATTTAGAGCAATATATAATCTTTGGTTATTTCCACTTGCAGTAAAAGTAAATTCGTAATCTTGAAAATCACTTGTTAGATTAGGATTTGATATAGTATTGAAAGTAGTTGATTCTCCTATCCAATCAAAATTAAAAGAAGAAGATGAGTCAGTTTTTGCTATAAATTTAACACGATAAATTTTACCAGATGATGTTGGAATAACTCCACCAGACATAGTAAATCCTTTAGGAGAGCCAGTATTTCCATTATCAGTCCATTTTCCAGCTTGTATAGAACTATCCCAAGACATAACACCTCTAAATTGTTGCCAATTTCCAGTAGATGAATCAAAACTAGAATTATCCCCAGTAACTAATTCACTTCCTTCTTGTGAGAAATCTCCGTTGCTTACCTCCTCGTTACCTATTTGTGAGAAATCTCCGTTAGATACTTCTTCTGAGCCAATCTCATCAAAGTTACCATTTTGAGTAAGTTCTTCACTAATGATATTTACATCTTCAACTAATCCTTGTGCATTAACTCTAGTTGCTAAACTACCTCTTGTGAAATCAAAATCTGCTGAGGTATCTTCTTTTACTGATATGTTTGTTACTGAGCCATTAAAAGTTCCGAATCCCATAAGCTCTATTGTTGAGCCATTTGAAGTTATGTAATCTGTATAAGTTCCATTAGCAGTTGCAGTTATACCACCTACTGTGTAAGCTCTAATTCCAAAAGTACCACTAACGTAATCTTTTACTTCATAACTTATTTTATATGTTTTACCAGAAACGATTGTAGCGTTTGGTCTTGTAACATAATTAGCTCCATTTACTGATACTAATTTACCATCTCCTATAGACCAACCAGAGCCTATTGTCCAATCTTGACTTCCTTGTGAAAAATCTCCATTTGTAATTAATTCTTCTCCTAATCCTTCTAATGGATAAACACTATATAATTTACCATCTTTATACCCACTTGGTATCATTCCTATACTTGGTGCATCCATATTATTGTATTTTTAAATCTTGATATTTAATTCCGTAAAAACTATGTAAACCTTCATCGTCAATATCTATTGAATATGACTTCCAACCATAAGGATGGTCTACATTACCTTCTTCGTCTTGCTCCAAATCTCTCCAATAAGCATCTACCATATATTTATCTCCATAGACTGCTTCTGTTAGTACATTACCCTCATCATCATAAGTAGCCTCTTGTAACACATTATATCCTAACATTACAAATGCGTGGTTGTGTGTTGGGTTACCCTCCTCATCCATTCCAAAAGCATCAATCTTACTTTGTGCTTGTTCAAGTGAATTAAATTCGTATTTGCCTATTTTCATTTTTAATCAAAGTTTATACATTCAGTTGCTTCTACGATACCACCATCAGCAATTACTCTAGCAGTATATACACTAACTACTGGATTTGCTAAATCATAATAAATACCACCCCAGTCATTTTTAACTGGGCTTCCCCACCAACTAACTGGGTAAATTTCGTTTGCCATCTTGAATATCTTTTATTTTAGTGTTTTTAACCTTATCGTAAAAAGCATTTAACTTAATTACGTTAGATTTTTTTGTTTTGTAATCCCCTCTTTTCATGATTATAATACAAAGCTTGAGAAGCTATCTGCATCCTTATCTGGATACATATCTTCATTACTATTATCGTTATACTCAGGAAATTTCTGATTATGAAAACAGATATAATCTATAAATCTTCTTGTATAGAACTCAGCTCTATCAGTAACTTTGCTTTGCATTCTATCTATATCTCTATAGTCTACAGAATCAGACTCTTCACCTCTATGTTTTGATATACCTCCATTATCTATTTTAAACATAGCAAATGGTAAGTATTCTAGTTGAGTAAACCAAATCAACATAGGCTTTATGTAATTATCTCTAAGTGACTTATAATCACTATTAGCTGCTAAATCTATATCTCCAGATAGTATTAAGGCTTGTAGCTTATCATACAATTTACTACCTAGATAATTCTGTACATGGACGTCTTGAGCAACCTCTATGTAGTGAATTAACTTGTCAGCATCTGTATTACCATCTATTATAGACTTAGCTTTCAGGTCAGCTATAGTTATGAATAATGCTTTCATATCTTTAAAATGTTTCTAATTTTACTTAAAGTACTTCTGTAAGCACCTCTGTCTGGTCTATCAATCATTCTCTCAGTCATCTCACTAGGATTATTAGGAGCTGATAAACCTTTTTCATATGCAGAATCAGGGTCAACTCTTTTATCACCTTTCTTCTTGTAGACTCTTAACTCCCAAAAATGATGGCAATTTTTTCCTCCCTTGTATTTTAGCAAACTATAATTCTGCTTATTGTGTCCTAATTCCTTATTGACACCTCTAAACGACATTTGGTTGATATCTTCTTTTCTAAATACTATATTTCTTTCTGTAAATGTTTCCATTTTCTTACAGAACTTTCTGCTGTTAGGTGACTTTCTAACTGGCATATAAGCATATCTTATCTTGTAGATATCACTATCTTCTTTAGATGATTTATTGCTAGACTTAATTTCAGCCATTTTAACGTCATTTAAGTCCTCTGAGTATACTTCAGTATGGATAACCTCCCAATCGTCGCTTAAAACCTCTCCTAGACCCTCTAATTGCTCTAACATGTCATCTCCTTCTTCCTCAGAAAAGTCTTCCATTGTTTGTGAAGATAATTTCTCACCTGTTTCTTCCTCTTTTCTAATCTTAGTAGAGATGTTGTCTAACTCTGTAAATTCAATTGGTTGTAATGTTATAAAGTATAAATCTTGTTGAATTCCGTTAAACTCTAAGATGTCTTCCAGGCAATAGATTATTTCATCTTGGAATGGTCTAATGATTACATTATCCATAAGTACAGATGCAGTTCTAAGTTCTTCAGCATTGTTACCAAAACCTGTGTTATCTTTTATACCTAGTAAGATAGGTGATACGATACCATGACCTAACATAATCTTTTCCCTAGCTTCATCAGATAGGAATTGGTATTGTGCATGAGCATCTGGTAAGTGAATAGCTTCGATATCAGCTTTAGTATCTGCTGATTCGTTAAATGCAATGATTGTTTTACCAGCATTTGAACTACCTGAGAATTTATCATTAATCTTTCTTTCAATAGCACCTTGAGTTTCTTCGTTAGGAATACCATTGTTGAAGTTAATAAATAAACTAGGCTGTAAACCTTGTTGTATATTTGAGATATGATAGTTTGATACCTCACATTCCAAATCAGCGTATTGTAGACAAGCTTGGTAGTCAGGAGTAGCATAGTAATAGAAACCACTTCTATAAGGCTTTATGACGTATATCTCTTCCTTTTGAGACTTACTACCATGTCTAAAGCAAGGTATTCTCTTAGGCTTGTCGCTAGGCCTCATATTAGACCACTTAGGATGATAGTAATATGCTTTTATTACACCATCTTTATCACACTTTTCAGCCCTTAATGTTTCCATAGGGAAGTGCGATATCTTTAGTATTTTTGTTTTAGCTTTGTTGTAGGTAAGTTTTAAAGCAGCTTGACCTAACTTCTTTCTGTCTATAACTACTTTTTTTATCTCTCTAGGTTTAAGTAGTTTTTTCATCTTTACATAATCCTCTGGAAATAAGTCAGAATTAGTTGACTCAATACCTCTACCGAAAATCATATCAGATATACCATTGTTACACCTTGCATTAGTAGGGCTAGACGTATCTAAATCTATCAATCTACCAAAGTAATCATTATCATCACCCCAAGCTACCCACTCTTTATTGTGTACCTCTTTTACTTCTGGAGCTTCATAAGAAGATAGATTAAGTATTCTTACGTTATTCTTTTTGTCTTTATTCATCACACTATGTATGTATTATCGTCAGCAGAACTATAAGTTGTGTATAAGTTCTGTGATACGACATGTTTAATTTTATAATCAGATTGACTAGTAGAGAATATTTTATCTCTATAAACCAATTCAGTATCTCCTGTTATCTCTAGGAAGTATGTAGAACCTTCTTTTAGTATAGTACTAGAGAAAGTTACATCAGTAAAATTACCATTAGCAGCTATAGTAGCACTTGTGATATTTTCACTTTTTCCATCACCATCTCTTCTGATTTTTAAGTTTATACTACTAAATGTAGATAAATCTTTTCTAGGCATTATAGAAATGGTTTGACTAGATGTGTTAGGTAATAATATTATCATAATAAGATAACGTAAAAATATATTTTTGTTTTGTTTAAATAAAAAAGCCCTGCGAATGCAAGGCTTAATTAAATAATTATTTATGTACTTGATTAAGTACCTACAGTAACTGAAAATCCAGCAGCAGTAAGTGCAGCAGAAACAGATGCAGCAGAATTGATGAAGTTAGCAGGAACTTTCTCCATACCTGAGAAGGTAAGAGTGTAACCTGACATATCTCCCATTGCAGCTCCAGATACGATTGTACCTCCTGTAATATCGCATCCATGCTCTAAACCTGCAATGAATACGTTACCATTGTTATCCTCTACTAATACAGTAGGGCTTCCGTAAGCTAATAACTTAACAGTTTTATGGTCTTCTTTAGTCAACTTTGTTAACTGTAATTCTAGAACTTGCTCAAAAGCAGTAGTTCCGTTTTCTCTTGATGATTGAACGTTTTCTGTGTAAGTAGAACCTCCCTTTATATCAAACTTAAAAGCAGATACAGAAGTTCCAACACTTGTAATTACGTCAGTATCTGTCGAATCGTAAGTAACGTCAGCTAAATCAATAGCTCCTTTATTTACGAAGTAGACAGCATTCAACCCACCGACATTGTCTTTACATGGTTCTAAACGCCCTCTTGAAATATCACAACTCATTTTATATTATTTTTTTATAGTTATTAAAAAAGGGTAGGCAGACAACCACCTACCCCTTATATTTATTGGAAGCTAATATTAGTTAGCAGAGTTGGTGATTCCGTAAGTTACGATATCTTCAACTACACCATACTGAACACCAGCAAGGAAACGCATAATTACTCTTACGTTTTGAGAACCGTCAAGTTCAGCCATGTCTAAGATTTTCACCTCGTTTGCATCAGAAGTCAATCCAGTTCCGAAGAAAAGGTTGTCTTTAGTAGTAGCAATCATTACGTTATCAGCTAATCCATTTGCCATGAAGATTTTGATACCATCATAGTATTGGATGTTGATGTCTTGGTTGTTACCTCTATCTTGGAAACCTGCAGCTCCAACGTTAGATTGGAATCCTCCTAAAGCTCTCTTGTAAGCTCTAAAGATGTGCTGAGATACATAGATATGCAAGTCTTCTCTTCCGTATAATGCAGAAGGAATAGCATCAGCAACTTTTCCTAATTCCTCAACAACGTTACCAGCAGTTACAGTAGTTCCTGAAACTTCGTTTGCAGCTGGTAAAGCAGCATCAGCAGCTAATAATGTAGAGAAACCATCAAACTCACCATCAGTAGCGTCAGTTCCACCCCAGATGTTTTGTTCGTTCTTTTGAGCAACTTTAGCAGCAACATAGCTGATTAAGTAATCTTGGAAAGAAGAAGGTAATGAGTCAAATGCTGAATATCCCATTTGGATTGCTTCCCAATCTGAACGGAAATCTTTTTTACATAACTCTAAGTTTACTTGAAACTCTTCTGGTTGAAGAATTCTTTCAGTAAGAGTTAAAGTTGAAGTGTCTGCGAAATCACATGAACCGTTTTTTACGATACCATCTAATTCCATTCTTTTCACTACCTCTTTAAACTTTACGTTTGGTCTAACAGTTAATCCACCGTTAGCGATAGTGTTACCTGCCAAAAGAGCTGCTGAAATGTATTTCCCAGCAAATTCTCCTGCGTAAGTAGTAGTAATACTAGTTGTTGTAGCCATTTAAATTTAATTTTAATTGTTAATCATCCAAGCTACTCTTTCAGCAGTAGTCATTGGTCTTTTGTTAATAAATGAATTTACTCGTTGTTCTGTTTTATTTTCAGGGGAGTGAACAATCTCCTCTTTTATTTCAGAAAGTTCTACTTCTTCAGATTGCTCTTCAGAAACTTCCTCTTGTTTTGATAATTCAGCAGGAACATCAGCTTCGCTATAATCAGACTTGTCTTCCATCATAGCTTTAATCATAGATAATAATTCTTGCTTTAACTCAGCCATTTCAGCTTTAGTTGCATAAGAAGGAGCTTCTTCAACAGGCTCTTCTTTAGGCTCTTCAGTAGGCTCTTCTTCTAATTCAGCAACTTCAGCTTTAGGCTCTTCAATTACTTCCTCTTCAGATAAAACCACCTCTTCTACCGTATCAATTTCATTAGCTTCTTCTTGTTTAGCAAGACCAACTAATTCTTTGATATTCTTAAGAATTTCTTTTTGGTTCATAATTTTAGTGATTTAATATATTAATAAAACGTTTAAATGTTAAAAGTGTCTTGTTTTCGTTATGCTTTCTTCTGAATGATAAACCACTCATTACCATCACTCCACAGCTGAACACCTTCATAAGATTTGTTTATTTCATAGTAATTTGTACTACCATCTAAGTTCTGTCCAGAAGCAGGTGTTAGATAAACTCTAGTGTTTGAAGAGAATGTACTATCTGATATAAACCTCATAAGTCTATGTGAACTATTTGCAGAAGTACAATCAGGTAAAGTCATAGTCATATTTCCATTTGCTCCTGACCATGATAACTTTATCATTTCTGAATCATCATAAGTTGAACTACCTAAATCAATATTATTACCAGCAGAAACTGTTACTGAATGAGGTGTTACATAATTAAGTATTTCTTTTTGTAAATTACTAAAAGATATTTTCTTAGTAATGCTGCTATGAACTACAACAAACTCATCACTACTATTCAATTCTGATGTTGATGATAATTCTGATATTTTCTTATTAGACATTATATTATTATTTTATAATTATTTTCTTGTAATATATTAAACCCATCTTCCTGTAATAAATAGTCTTCAGGAATAGCAGTTATATTACCTATACCTTGTTTCCAATATTCAGGTGCTTTACATTTTTTACAACAGTTTATGCAATATGTATTTTTACACTTACAATACTTAGCTCTCATTATCTATCTGCTTTAGTTTAGATATAGCCCAATTCACACCAGCAGAACCACCCCAAGCATCCCACATAAGACCACCACATCCTTCAGAATAAGGCACATCTTTATGTTGCTGATGTCTTTTAAATGAAGCCATACGAGCAATTGTAGAACGAGATAAGGCAGCACCACTAGCTAGTTGAGATGCTCTAGTCCAGCCAACAGAAGTACCACAACTAGAACCATTCTCCTTTTTCCATTTTAAAGCCTTTTTAGCGTTGTTTCTAGCAGCTTTAGGGTAGTCGGAGTATGATTTTAACTCTTCAGCCTCTAAAGTCTCTATAATGTCTTTAATTAGCTCATCTGCATCTTGTTCTGATAAGTTTTCTACATCATCACTATCAATCTTATCTTTGTCGCTAAACATTCCTTCAATACTTAAGCCTAAATACTTTCCTTCTTTAACATCTTCCCATACCTCATCATTATCTATCTTCATAGTAACAGCCCAAGCACCTTCTACAGCATTTAATCCGTATAAAGCACTTTTATCTTTCTCAGGGTCTTCTACTATCCAAGATTCTATAACAGATACTCCTGAAGTAGTTACTTTGTGTTCTAGAGTTGTATTGTTGTTATTTAGTCTTTTTAAATATAGTTCTGAAGCCTTTCTAACAGTTTCTTTTGAGAATACTATGTTGTATTCATAGTCTCCTTTTCTTCTGTATATTAGTTTATCTGGAACTAAAGCCAATCCAATGATTATTCTTTTCTCATCATTTATAGTCTTAAACTCAACCTTGTGTTTGTTAAGTGCTACAAAGTTCTCTTCTATGGCAGGTGACTCTACTAATGATATAGCATTTATACCATCATCCTCAACCTGCTCATCTATTATAAGTTCTATTATATCTAAATTATCCATGAATGGTTATTTATTAAGTTAACGTAATTTTTACTTTTTGTCTTTTTTTAACCAAAACTAGCATTGTTTTGAATATCCTCTTGCAATTGTTGTGCGTTTGTTATATCTCTAGATACTACATAGGCTTGTAGAGGTTGGTCAAATCTACCTTGCAATGTTTGTGCTAGTTGGTTTTCACCAGTACTTCCTGCTAGGTTGAAGTTAAATGACCTACTAGCTCTTTCTCCACCACCACCACTTCCTAAAGCTCCAGCTGAAGGTGTTGCTCCAGCAGATGACTGAAACTTTTGCCTAGCAATCATTGCTACGTTAGCTAAACCAGCAGCCAAAGCAACCCCTTGTGCTATTTGCGCTCTAAGTGGTGATGAAGGGTCTCCTATAATAAGTTGAGAACCATAAGCTGTTACACCATTTCTGTATGTATCTACTAATGCGTTTGCTATATTTATAGCTTTCTGTATTCTAAACCTTTTCTTTTCAATCTGCTCTTGTTTTTTTCTCAAAGCCTCATCATTAGCAGCTATCTGCAATTGTATTCTTTTTCTTTCTTCTTTAGATAGGTTTTCATTAAGAAGCCTTTGATTCAATTCATTATTTAAAGCATTTGTCTTATTTTGCTCTATAGTTAGTTGTCTGTCAAATTCACCATTAAGAAAATCAGTAAGACCTCTTTGTAATTCCATGTAATGATTAAAAGCATCTTCTATCTTATAAGTATCTTCATCTTCATCATCTTTACCCAACCCTAATCTCAATGCTTTAGTTGCTTCTGAAGCTTTTTTTATAAGCCTTTCATGCTCTCCATTTATCAAATCTACTTTTTCCTGAGTCTTTATGAAAGCTATTTGCTTAGCTTTTTCGGCCTCATCTTCATCCATTTTGCCAGACTTAACTAATGCATCTAACTTGTCTTCATATTTAAACAACTCATCGTAAGCAGCGTCCTCTCTTTCTTTTCTTCTTAATTCTTGTTTTTTCTTATAAAATATCAGTTCTAATTGAAGTAACTGGTCTTTATTTTTTGTAGCAGCTAACAACATTTTTTTATCCCAAGAATCAATTTCTGATTGAAGACTTAAAGATTCTGTAATAAATTCTTCTGGAGTTTGAAGTATTGTCGATTTACCTTCTTTTTCATCTTCTGGAAACAATTCCTTTTCTAATCTACCCATTTCAGATAGAGCTGCAATATAACTCCTTCTTGTTTCGTCTATTTTGCTTTGTATAGGCTCAGATATTGTTTTTAAATCCTCTTCTAGATTTTTTTTAAGTATTTTTTGATACCTAACATTCTGACCTACATCAGCTAAGTCTTTAGCAAACTTATCTCTTCTTTCTTTAATTTTTTTATCTAAATCAGAACCTAAATCTTTTAATTTATTTAGTTTGTTTTCATTCTCTACCTCTAATTCTTTTAATCTTAAATATTTTTGAACTAATTTATTTTTTTCGTCTTGCGTTTTATTTTCATCATTTAATATATCTTTAAGTTCCTTGCTATGCTTTATTAATGCTTGAGTATAAAAGTCTAGTGAATACTGGTCATTACTAGCAGTTGAATATCTTTTAGCTAGCTCTTTTAAAATAAGGTCTTGTTTTTTTAATTCTTTGTTAAGCTCACTAACCTCTTTTTTGGCTTTCTTTTGACTACCTGCAAAAAAATCCCATGCCGAAATTGCAGCAGTTATAGCCAAAACTATACCTAAAGGCCCAGTTAAAGCTTTATACATTTCTTTAAAAGCAGCAGAAAGACTACCAGCTGACTTTACAGTAAACCCTAGCTGAGAAACAAGTTGTGTAAGGTTATTCGCCATACCTCTAATACCATAAGGAGCATCAGATATAACTCTACCAAGCTCCATTACGGATGCTGTAGCACCTCCAGTTGCAGATTTAGTTTGTTTTAGGTTATTGTTTAACCCACCTAAACCTTTGTCAATATTCTTTTTTAACTTATTAAATGATTTGTCAGCTTTCTCAAATCCTTTAGTAATACCTTCTATATTGACTTGTCCAGTTTTAGTATTTACTTCAATATTATAAGTAATGAATTCGGTACTATTTGCCATTTGTTAATTTTTTACGTTTATTGTTTGTTCTTAGTTCCTTAAATGTTGTTGGTAATTCATACAACCCTTTAGCTATTTGAATATCCTTATCTTCTATTAACCAATCATCCCCAGCTAATAAATCTAATGCATGTCTTATTATCATAATGTTCTAACTTGTAATAGGTTACTAAATCCTGATTCATTTCCTGCTCCATCTTTTGCTCTAACTTGTATATCGTAGGTAGTATTGCTAGACAATCCTAGTATAGTAGCAGTAGTTGATGTTACTGTTTGATTCAATACTGAATCTAAAAAAACTTCATACCCAGTAACACCTACATTATCTGTACTAGCATTCCATGATATACCTATACTTAAATCAGTTACACTTGTAGATACTAAATTAGTAGGAGCTGTAGGAGGCTCTGTATCAGCACCTTGAGTACTCATAGATACAGCAGATGATAATGCTGATTCATTATTTTGAGAATCATAAGCAGATACTTGTATACTGTAAGAAGTACTAGCTGATAATCCTGACAATGTATAAGAAGTATAAAGCAATATAGTGTCTGTAAGTACGCTATCTACATAAATCTTGTATCCTTTAATGTTTTGGTCTGTTGGATTAGCATTCCAATTGAAAGATATTCTATCGTAACCAAAGAAAAGTTGAGACAATCCTGTAGGTGCAGTTAATGTTCCACCTATTGGAGCTGCAGCAGCTGTTATATCAAACTTCAATATTAACTCTAGTTTTGTTATACCTGTAGTTAAATTAGTTCTTATATTGTTGATTATAAACTGCTCTCCTTCTATAAGTAAAGTGTCGTTTAGTTCGTAATTAAGCAAGAAGGCTAAATCAGCTTTCATCTCTAATTCAAAAATTCTAGTACCTCTATCAAATACTGTCGCTATGTATTCACTATAATACTTGTTAAACAGACTTCCAACACCTACCTCAGATAAAGTAAATTCATCAAACTCACTACCAAAATTCAAAGACTTAGTACCTTGAACTGTAACAAAAGCACTACCATTCCAATACAATTCAGCATTAGTATTTGAAGCTCTGTTATATCTAGATACTAAATTGTTTTCATTTAAGAATCCAATCTGATACTTTGAAGTATCTACGTCTTGAACTATATTGTAAAATAATATTGGGGATGTTACTACTTCGTTTTGGTCTTTGTCAACTAACCATCCGTTACCCATAAGAGTTTGGTCTGTAGCACTATCCTCGTCACGCAGTCTTTCAAAATATACTTTCTCAAAAGGCAAACTAACTTTGTAGTCTTTACCATCAAAAACTAAATTAGAGGCAGTACCGTTTGCTGTAGACTCGTATTCTAGGTTACCAAATTCTACTTGAGATATTTCGTTTTTATTTATTGTACCAAATGTTTTAGGCTCTTTGTATTTAAATTCAATATTTTTAAACAGAGGCATTCTTTTAACTGCAATATCTTCATTATCAATCATAGATGTTATATCTATGGTATTTCCTGTGTCGTAATATTCAGATAATGGCTTAACAACAATAACATTATTGTCATCTACATAAGCAGTTAAATTAAAAGCATTATAGATACCTTTTAAGAAATCTATAATCTTCATTTTTGGCATATTTGCAGTTATATCGACTTCAGAACCGAAAGTTTGAGTTGCATCAGGCGTAGAATAAAAACTAGACAAAGTATCAGGAGTTCCACTATAATTAGATACATCACATATTGTTGATGGAGGTAAAAACCTATTCATCCTATATCTAACTTGTTTTACTTCTAAATCTAACTCAAAAGTAGTCAAGTCACCACTAGAGCTAATCATCACTCTTATGTCATCCCATTCTCTAGGGTCTTGAGTACATAGTACTGCTGTTAAAGACTGAGTTCCTGATAGGTTTTCTGCTTTATTTATAATTCTAGGGCCATCTAGTATCGTTATTGTATAAGAACTATTTGATGCAGGTGTCAGCACGGTTACAGTAGGTATGATGTGATATTGTTGAACATCTGCGTTTCCAACACCAGCATTACCCCATTTAGTCAGCATTGGTCTTTGTTCTTCATAACCACTATCTAATTCAAAATCAGAATCCTCGTTTGAAGACCCTACTCTGTATGTTATTGAAGTATTGTAATTAGTTAATGAGGTAGGCTCTAATTGACCTTTGTTTTTATGAAGCAACATGTATAAGTTGTCAAATTCAGCAGTACCAAAAAAGTCATCAGAAAAGTCTATGCTCTCGTATTTGTCTTCTATAGCAGTAATTATGTGCTTTACTTTTATAGCAGGTTTTAGGTTTATGTATGATATTCCGTAATCACCATTACTATCTGGATTATAGATATTTCTAGAAACACCTTCCTTAAATTCTATAGGGTCACTAACATCAGAACTATCATAATACCATTTATCATTGACAGATATAGAAGGATATACTATATCTCTATTATCTGAAGCAACCATATCAGCTCCAGACAATCCTAAACCTTGTATAAATCCGTTATGTACATTATCTCTAGTGTAGTCATGATTATATTTATCTAATGTAGATAATTCAGAAAGCTCAGTATCACCCATAACATTTTTTAATGATGATAATCCTCCAAAGAAAGTAAGTCTATAAGACTTAGGCTTACCTCTTTTTATTGATGATTGGCTTAATCTAACAAAACCAGACTTAAAAAGCATCCCATTTAAGTGTATTTCTGCTTTTTGCTTTATACGAGCATCAAAACCATCAATAACACCAACATTATAGTAGTGTTTAAATATTTTATTGTTCTTTTTAGATGCAGGAACAGAAAAACCTTGAGAATAGTCAGTAAACACCTTTGCGATGTCCCTAACGTCTTGTATAGATGAGTTAAGTTCTATCGATTCGAAGTCAAAGAACTCTACCCTTTCGAATACTGATTCTCCTAGTGGGTTTCCACTAATATCTACATAAAGTTGTGGTTGTAATCTCATTAAACAATATTATCTATAGTATTATTACTAAATTCTACATTTATAGTGTAATTTATCAACTTATCATTGACTACAGTCTTAAATTCTAAACTACTAGACGTTATTTTTATTGCAAACTCAGTACTATTGTCAAAATCAAACATAGTAACCTCTTCAGATAGCATAAGTTGCTTGAAAGACTCATTTAACTCTTCTTTAACAAAACCTGAGTTAAGAACCATCTTCTCAGTAGCGTTTTTGTTATATTCTCTCATTGACCTAGTGGTTAATCCTGCACTTCTTTCTTTGAATTGATTAGCTCTAAAGTCTTCAGAAGTAACCTCTATTGTTTTAGATGAACGTTTAAAGAACCATAAGTCTTCTTCTACTCCATACTTATTTAAAAAAGTAAGTCTAAAAGGACTGTACTTGCATTCCGATATAGTTTCTACATTTATTGATTTAGTACCATGACTTGTAGTGATTGCAATCTCATCTATATTCGTAGGTGTAAAATTAACCTTTTGATTTACTGAACTTGTATCTGAGTAAAATGATATATTTTTTGTTTGTACTGTAGAGCCATTGTATTTAGCTCTCAAAACCATTGTCTCGTAATTATTTGAGTTTAATTCACCCATAAATACATTTCTTATATTACCAGTAAACCCACTACTACTATACAAAGAAAACACGTTACTACTTGTTTGAGTTTGTGTAAATTGATATGAGTAAATTCCATCTGCAGTTAAAAACCCACTAATATTTTCACCTCCACTACCATCAAATAGAGCTATGTTTCCACTTTGATAATCTAATATCTCAAACTGAACCTTGTAAACGTTTCCAGTCGTTGGTGTAAACGCTGTGTAGTTTCTAGCACCTATGTCTCCAGTACATTTTAAGACACCACTACTAAAAGCATCTCCAGATTGTACTGACCAGCCAGTTGAGGTTAAGTAATAACCATTAGCTATTTTGTTATCTATTAATGCAGATAAAGAAGAATTTATTATAGGTACATTTAAGCTAGAGTCACTTAATTTATAAATAGTATCAGAGCTACCAGCATAGTATCCATTAGTTCTAAGTGTAGATGAGAAGTCTTGGTTTATACTATCTGTAGAATATAAATATCCATCAGTAGTATAGTATTCAGAAACAACATCAGACTGAGCTACATCATTTATCGTTCCAGACAATGTTGTTCTAACTAGTAAAACATCACTACTAGAACCTTCATAACTACCAGTAGAACTATTGTAAGTAAATACATTTACGAATTCACTATTTACTAGGTTAGATATATCTATGAAGTTATTATTCCTGAAACTCAACGTGTAAGTATTCCTTGTTGTAGAAATACCTTCATTATACTCAAATATCTCTACAACCAAACCTGCGTTTGGGTCTAATGCTCCCCTGCTTATGTGAAAAGGACTTCTAGTTAGTATTAATGCCATCTCTCTTTATTTGTAATTTTAAATCTTTTTTATAGCTTTCGCTTAATATTGTTCTTATCTGTTCTTTTAATTGGTCTTCCATAGTCTGAAAGAAACCACTACCTTTGTATCCAAATCTTTTTGATATACCTCCCTTTTCGTTTTTAGGCTCTCTTGCGTTAGATTTTCCAGCTATACTTCTTGCTAAAACAAATCCTAAAGATTTGAAACTACTTTCAGATACCTTTCTAAATCTACCCTTACTGTCTCTAAATAACGGTCTCATGCCTTTTGACCTAGCCCAGCTAGCTAAGTTATTAGACATTTCCTTACTATATTTACCTTTATTTTTTATACCATCAGATAATGCTCTAGCGTATTTAGCACTAAAAATAGCTAGGTTGTTAGCTGTGGTTTCGTATCTAAAAGACCTTATTAAGTCACCACTATCCTTAAATCCTTGCTCATCAGCTAATACCTTTAGTTTACTTACTATCAGCTTACCTACTTGCTCTAAACCCTCATTTAAGTTTTCGTTTTCCACTAGCAAATACTTATTCCGTTAGGTATCTCTATTTGGAATGTAGCAGCCCATCCTGCTAACACATTACCAAATCTTTCCTTGAATGGTTCTGCTGTAGGAGCTGTTGTTACATGATAGTTGCTTTTAAACAAATCACCTCTCATCAATTTCATAGTTAGTGAATTAACTACTTGAAACTGAGTATTCATAACGTCATGTAAGTTGTCATTCCCATAAAATTCATCAAAATCAGATGGTGACTGATTGTAATCAACTATATCAGCACATAATATTCTTATACTAAAAGTAACTGTTCTTTCTCCATAAGTAGCATTCTCAATCAATATGTGTGATAAAGGAAAGATAGTTGTTTTATCTAAATCTATATCAGCAATGTCACCATAAGTAACTGTATTTACAGATGGACTTAACCTAAGCTCGTCTTTTATTACATCTAGTATGTCGTAAACGTGTTTCATTATCTTGAATGTTGTTTAATTAACTTATTTTCTAAATCATTTCTATCTTTAACATATTCTAAATACATTAAGCATTGATGTAATGGGAGTGCTGTAACTTCGTCAATTCTTCTGACATCTCCTTTTGCAAGCTCAAATATTGCTTGATAACCTCCCCATTTTTTGCCGAAACCCCTTTTGAGGTGGTCTCCTGCTCCATCTGATATTCTTTCAGAGTAGAGGCTATCGTATAGTCCCCTAATTTTTTCACTAAACGATAAAAAAAAACCTTCGCACCTAACGCTATATCTATTGGCATATCTTTCATCACTTCTGCATAGAAGTCAGTACCCTGATATTCATGTATTCTATATTTACCACCTAATTGCCAAACCAACGGCCTGTACAATACGGCCATAGCTCTGTGCATATTCTTATTGTCAAATATGTAATTCTCTAAATCTTCCCATTCACCATAAGTCATTTTATCAAGATTAGGAATAAACCCAAATTCAACTTCTACTCCATCAGTACCTTTCATTTTGAAAGTATTTACTAATGGTGTCTTAGAGTTTAGTATCTTATAGAGATGTTCTATTACAGAATCAAAGCTAGATACTGGTATTTTGTATAATTCTTTAAGAGAAACACCACAGAATATCTCTAATAGCTTTTTATTTATAAACTCGTCAGACTCATTGTCTTTATTCTTTTCATAGATGTCTAAAAATTTAACCCATTGTTTTAGTTTAACATTTCGGAGTGTTTTAGGTATGTCTAATGTAAATGTATAATTCATAAAATAATTTTCTATAATAAGATAACGTAATTTATATTTTTTGTGTTAATTTTTTTTTATTAAATATTTTCACTATGTTTGTTACATGAATTTAATAGATGAAGACAAAACAATTAAATTTACTAGATTCAAGTGTCTAATTACTGAATTTAATTACGAAGTAGTGAATACAAAGTCTACAGGAAAAGGTATGACTAGAATTGTGGACACCTTAGTAAGAGAAGATGGTATGAGGAAAGATTTTACAAGAACAGAATTATTAACTAGATTTAAAAACGTACAGAAAGATGAAACAAAAAGAAATTATTGAACAATTTAGGCTATGCCACAAAGAAATTAGTGAAGATGGTGTATTTATAGACTATAATAGCGAAGGTCATAGCTTTTTAGCTACTTGGGACTACAATGACTGTGGTTTAGAGGTTTGTGTTACTAATAACAGCACTCATGAGATATTAGACGTATTGAGTGAAACTATATCTGAGATTTATGACATCATATGGGATGCTCATAGAGAATGGGTAGAAGACAGTAGAGACTACTACTGGACATCTAGAGGATTAGTTTATTCAAAGTAATTGTATGGAGTTTCAAGATGTAACCTCGTATGAAGATGATGAATCTATAATCACCATCTACATGGAAGCAAATAAAGATAAAAACTACTACTTCTTCAAACACATAGAAGATAAAACTACAGGTATGGAGGAGGTAAGAAGACAATCATTAAAATCATTTTTACTAGAATTTTATCTTATAGAGAAATTTATAAAAGGTAACCTAGTAAAAGATAGAGAATTTTTTAAGCAAGTAATGAATATTAAAACAAGTAAATTATGAATAACGTAGAAATTAAACCAACAAAGAAAGACTATTTTAGATTATTCCTAAATGGAGTAGATGTAACAGGTGAACAAGAAAGAAGTACTTTTAGACATATCCTAGAGGTAATTGATAACGGAATAGGAACAGGATTATAATTATGGAAGTAAGTAAAGAACAAATTAGCTTTCTAAAAGCAGTATTAACGTCTCAGTTGCTATTAGAGGCAAATGAAGAGTTAGTTTTAACAACAAGGTACAATAATGCCTTAAAACAGCAGATAAATAGAGTAAATAGGATGTTAGAACCTATTGTAAGAGAGAATTTTGACTCTGTATACAATACTGACCCTGAAATGGCTACAAACATACTTAATAAGATAGACTCTATCATAAATAAGGTAGCTAATCTAGATATAGATGAGTTAGTAATAGTAGATGCTGTAGTAGACAAGTACCTAGATAACAAAGAATGGTTCTTGAAACATGCAGAAAGTGAATTTTTAAGAATAGATTAATATGCAAAAAAGAATATGCGACTGCTGGTTAAGAGTTGGTGGTTGCTTTTGCGAACTAATAACAACAGAAAATAATGGAAACACAGATAATGGAACAAAAACTAATAACAAAGCAAGACATAATAAACGAAGTAATAAGTCAAGTAAATGATTTTTTCGCTACAGACTGTACTCAGAACAATAGAAGAAGAGATGTAGTAATCCCTAGAATGTATGCTTGTTGTATTATATCGGAAGTTATGCCTAGCTTAACACTAAGTGAGATAGGTAAAGCGTTTAATGTTAGTCATTGTACTATCATACACTACAAGAAAAAGATAGAAGATATGCTAAGTGTATATCCTAGAGAAAGGATGAACTACATAAGGATAAAATCATTGGTAGAGAAATCAGACGTATACAAAAACTCTGAGTTTGTTAAATCAATTACTCAACAAACATTACTAATGGAATTGTATGATAAAATCTTATCTAAAGATATACATGAACTAAGAGAACTATTAGCTAAATAATATGAATACAAGAGAAAAATACGCAGAGATGCAAGAAGAGAAAGATATCCTTAGTGGATTTAATAAAGTTCCAGACAGAAAAGGTATGCCAGTATTTACAGGTGTACTAAAATACTTCCCTAATGCCTTAAAAGAGGTGTCTAAGTGTTCTAAAGCTGGTAACGACCAACATCATCCAGACAAACCTCTTCATTGGGATAAGAATAAGTCTACAGATGATTATGATGCTTTATGCAGACACTTAATTGACCATACACTAAATCCTATTGATGATGATGGACAACTACATTTAACTAAAGTAGCTTGGAGAGCATTAGCAGGATTAGAAAGATACTTAACTGATAAGAAATAATTATGTACAGAAAGAAACTAATACAAAAATTACAACAATTAATAGACAGATTACCTGCTTGTAAAAAGAGACAGGAGGCTAAGAAAGATTTACTGGATTTAAAACTAAGTAAAACTGACTACCATTACATATCACTACAAAATAAATATAGAGATTTATAATAAATAGAATGACAGAGGAACAAGCAGAAGCTGGAAGAAGCGTATATCAATCATTAGTAATCAACTTACCAAAAGGATATTCAGAAGGAGAACCGTTGTATCTTGCTGAAGGACTATGGGTGTATCCTGATGGAAGAATGCAGGAATTATAAATAAAACCTATAGTAGTATAGCCTATTATAATATTTTTCTATAGTAGGCTGTATCTACCAAACAAAAATAAAAAAATACGTTATCTTAATATAACAATCACAGATGAGGTTCTGTATAACCCTCCAAACTTTAGTCACAATCGTAAGGCTATTGGCTCAGATACAATAAACCTCCTTAGGAACTGCACTTATAACCTTTATTGTTTTCGTACTCAGCACCCAGTAAGTATCCAACCTAACGAGTATCCTCATGCTAATAAGTTAACTAGCAATAACAACAACAAAAAAACAATAGGAGGGTGCATAAATTACTTTCCAAATAAACCTATGCGATATATCTTGAATTCATTGAAATGGGTTACTACACATCCCAATCCTTCGATTTACGTTGAATTCATTTAATTGAGTTACTACGATATCACACTATTCATATCACGTCAAATAAGCCATTCTAAGCGATTATAATTGTGTTACTGGTATGTTAGTATACATTGAGTTGATTAAGTTGATTAGAGGGCTTAAAAATGAGTTTAAAAGTTGGGTTTAACTTTATAAATAATTCTCATATTGTTTTTACTATAGTTTACAAAATATTTGTAATAAAAAAAGCACCTGCTAAAAGGTGCTATTTGTGTAGTTTATTAATTGTTTTTATTCTATTTGTTCGTAGCCAATAACCTCAACAAATCCTCTGTTTAAACTATTGGTGAGTTGTTTATATATTTTTGTTCGTTTTGGGTACTTACATTGTCTTACTCCTGCAATGTGTTTTGTGCCTCCTTCTTTAAAATAGTAGTGAAATTGTATCATGATTTTTTATTTACTTAATTGTTTTATTATCTTATTATAAATTTTCTTTGCATCTTTATTACTTTTTTCGTTAAGCATTGAAGCAATTAAAATACTTATGATTTGCTTTTGTTCGTACTCATAAAGACAAAGTATTTCTTTTATTATTTGTTCTGTTCTTTTGTTCATTGTGTTGTATTTTTTACATTCTTAATTTTATTTGATTATAAACTAAATTATAAAGGTGTTGACTATCTTTAAAGTTTAAGTTATTACCTGAATATGTGCTAAAATCATCAACAACCTTTTTAAATATTATATCCTCTAAATTGTATTGTATTATATTATCAGCACATTGTATTATTTTTTCTCTTTGTGTCATCTTAATAGTTGTTTAAATAGTTTGTGATTGCGTCGTATTCGCTTAAATTATATTCATCATTATAATCAGAATTAAAAAACTCATCGTAATACTTAGGCACTAGATTGAAAGCCAAATCATAAGATAAATTTTTCAATGGGTGCTTTGTGTCTGTCACCTGTGTTAAGTTGTAAAATAAAAATTCGTTGTAGTTCATTATATTTCAATTGTTAATTTATTAATATTTGGTTTTATTATTTCTGTTAACCTGAACTGTTGATATTTCAAACGGTACCTTGTCAGGTCGTTAGTTAATTTATAATTAGTTATTTTTTCATTTTCAGTATTGAATAATAAAAATACTTTTTTTGTGTTACTTAATTTTAATAGTAAGTTTAAATTAATCTTATATTTTTTTTGCATGATATTGTTTTTTATTTATTAATAGTTATTTATTACAAAACCTGTTTTGTCTGTCTTTGCTTTTCCTTTTGCTTTTAAGCCTAAAATAAAACCTTTGTATTTTAACATTTCGTTATCTGTTTTATCACCGTCAACAACTGGGATGCCTTTGTACGATTTTGGCAAAGAACCATTAAAAACGGCCGAAACATTTGCGCCATATTGTACGGCCTTAAAAATATCCTTTTCGTTATCCTCAGCCCTCGAAAATGTTAACGTGTAGTTTCTGTTATCCTGATATTTTTTTACCTTGCCTAAAATTTTTGTATAGTCATAGAAATGTAAATTTTTATAATTGTTTATATTAAAATTGGCATACTTTCTTAACAGGTAAATAAAATCTAGGTCGCTAGTTCCGTTTAGTCTTATCAAAGTTTGATTTATATTTTTACTTGCCTTTTTATCAATCTTTATTAATTCATTGGCCAATTGAATAACGAAACCTTTTTTGTCATGCAAAAAATATTCGGTTTTGTTTTGCCTTGCTTTTATTACATTTGAGAAAGCGCCACGCCCAGCAGTAAATAAACAAGCCTTTGCGCAACCTTTTGAGGCCTTTGGGCAAATGTTTATTCCTTTGCTGTTTTGATTGTAAGGCGCTAGATATAAAATGTATGTATCCTGTTCGTTTTTATTTGTCTTTGCGTTTGTGTTTCCTTTGCTTATAAGGTTTTTTGGTT
>Ga0213865_10000271_pt1 | contig 34688 bp, 26 predicted proteins | sample PICome_6_FD_160100 | JGI IMG/M metagenome (GOLD analysis project Ga0213865, IMG submission 160100) | Coastal seawater microbial communities near Pivers Island, North Carolina, United States - PICO282 | ecosystem: Environmental > Aquatic > Marine > Coastal | place: USA: North Carolina...
CAGTAAAAGGCTATGGACAGATGCTCAAATCATTCTGTATTTACGAATGAGGATGATTCCGCACCGCAATTGGTACAATTCGCTACATTACAGGTTGGATGATACCTTGCACCACATGCGGGACAGCCTCTCATCCATGTCAGGATTGGTTGTCTGCAAGAGAAGCACGGAGTGACCTGAGTTTGAGGTTGTGAATTCTGATAATGGTTAGCGAAGTTTCCAGATTTTGGTTGGATTGATGATTTCTTTCGAACCAGAACTAATCCGACTATCGCTAAGATTGGAATGATAATCCAGACTGCCCAAAATAATGTCTCAACAACCGAGTTAGAATCTGAGGTTGCTTCTCCTTCGCTATTCAAATCAATCGCAGTATTCGAATTTGTTACACCACTCGCTCCGGAAATTGATAGTGAAATAGTACCCTTTCCTTGTTGATTTGCGGTTACTTCTAACCTAATCAGTTGAGATTGTCCAGCTTGCAAGTTCAACGACTCACTACCGTCGATTGCAACGCTCCAGCCGCTGGAAGGGGTGGCTTTTAGAGCCCCTGATACAAGCGAGTTACCGGTGTTAGTGATCGTAACTTCAATCGAAGAGGATTCTCCAGTTTGAAGCTTTGTGGCCCCTTCTATTTCCCAAGTGACTTCCTTTGTAGATGCTACAAGCATCGACACTGACTTGTTTACTGTCACGGAATTTCCGGATAATACGACGTTGAATTGCGGTTCTGAGGAAGGTTCTGCATTTCCTGTGATTATAATGGTGCAAGTTAGTGCTTTCAAATCTCCTTTGTTTACCACATCGATAGAAGTACAATCGCCCAATAGTATGCTATCTCTTTGCAATACTATAGAAGGAGTCCAAGGAGAATTTTCTCTATTTTCAACAATCCATGTGTAGTTGATAGGAACTCCGACTGGGTGTTGGCCCGGACCGAATATGTTAGTCCAAGTTTCACCTGCAATTTCAACGGATGTAAATGTAAGAACCGGGTCAGGTAAAACAACGACTTCAACACTCTCAGAATGGCTCCAAGATTCTTGATTTGAATCTAAAATGAAAGTGATTTGGCCGCTTCTTGCATCCGCATCAGCGGTTACAGAGATGATGAAATTCTGAGACTGAGTCCAGCCTAATGTCAAGTCATCAAGTACTGAATTTTGACTCCAACCTTGTGGCAGTTGCATCCTCGGGCTCAAATCCAAGTCTGCGTTACCTACATTCTCAATTGTATATTGAAGCGAAAGTGAATTACCGGGGATAACACTGGAGAATGATGATTCTAAATCTACTGTTAGTTCTAAGACCTCTTCGACCACAAGAGGAAGTTCATATTGCATCATTCTAGCTTCTTCGCTTTGTGATACAACTCGTAAAATCACTGTCATTTCAGCGCCTGCTAGAGTCATTACTTGAGGTGGAGTAAAGGAAATTCCGATGTTCATTTGACCATCTTCAAGCATAAGACCGGTTGAACCAGAATTTGCACCGCCCTGTGCTGATAAGTCATCAAAACCTGCGTACCAACCAGGTGGAGATTCCAAAAATAAGTCGTAGCCTATGTCTCCATTTCCAAGATTAAACAATCTAAAATCTACAGATGTAACCTCAGTAGGATGGACTGGAATAGTAGTGTAATCGAATTCAAGGCGTGTCTGTGACAAAACTGGAACATCTAGCAACAACGTGTAAGGACTGCTGACGTCATTATCCTCATCATAACCCAATAATTCGATTTTGTATATTCCCGGGTCTGGACCGCTTGGATGAACCAAAGTCACATTGATTTGGGCGCCTTCTTGGCCTTCAAGCATGAAGTTGGATTGGTCAAGCCCAACATACCACGAGAGAGGTGAATTGTTTGGGCTTGTAACCCCTGTTGATGAAATTGATGCATTGGTACTTAGCAGTGCTGTATTGATTAGAGTGACCTGCCAAGATGAGGTCGTTGCGTTAATGTTTGATAGGGTTGATGTAGCCATTTCAGATTCGATTCTTACTCCCGGAGTTGTCACGTTGACTATTACGTCCATCCGATTATTTGCCTCATTAATCTCGTCTATTGTGTCGCTTGCATCGACCAAGAAAGAAAGAGTTCGTGCGCCAGCATTTTGTGGCTCCCAGTCCCAAAACAGAATTTTTGAGCCACCCGGACCGAGATTGAAGGTTTGAGAATCGACAAAAATTCCCTCTTCTTGGAAAATCACCTCGACGTTTTCGGCCTCAACATTTCCAAGGTTTGAGACCTCCATCTCAACTAGTACTTCATCGCCAACTTGAGGGATCGCAATATCAGTTGAAAATGATGTCACAATCGGTGAGGGGTCTGGTCTCAGATCATTCACACCCACACCGGATACTGCCACTGCGTAAGGCTGAGCTCTTCCTCCATTGTGGCTAGCATCGGTTACTTTGACAGTCCACAATCCTGCTTCTGCTGAGTCAACTAATACAACCTCTACGTTGTTTAGAGAATCGTGTGTGCCTCCTTGAATAGACCGTCCCTGGGAGAATTCATTTCCTTTGTATTCAACCCCACTTGGAGTTGTTACCAGCAAATTCAGATTGTTTACCAGTTGAGTGTTTGAGAACCTAGAACCTCGCTCATCTGACCATGCAACTACTGCCTTGAAGGGTTGTCCGGGAGTCGTTACGTTGAATGAATAACTCTTGGAATTACCAGTTGAAGATAATATTGAACGGTCATCGACCCATATTCCTCGCCCATTATTTGGTGCGAGTGTTCCCTTGAGGTCTATTCTTCCCCAACCTTCGTCATTGTTAGGGATGTCTCTAGTGCCAACATCCCTCGCACCCAATATCATCAGCGCCTTGACAAGGGCACCTTGTGGCTCTGGTCTTTGAGCGACTTCTGTGATGTATTCTCTAATCAAGGCCGCAGTTCCTGCAGCATTTGGTGTTGCCATACTAGTTCCTGTGTATTCCATATACCAAGTGCTGGTCCATGTAGCACCACCAGTGTCTGATGCTTCTTGTGCCTTACAGGAACGCACGTAGCCACCCGGTGCAATCACATCAGGCTTGATTCTACCATCATCTACTGGTCCACGACTAGAGCCGTCCATGATACTGTTTGGTGCACCAGCATAGCGGTTTTGTGAGTTGCCTACCGCTAGTAAATTCTTGGCGGTTGCTGGTGAACCGATTGTATCAGAACCAGGCCCGTCATTTCCCGCAGCGAACAGAATTGTCAGACCTTCTCTTCCGCTGTAAAATTGGTCGTAGTATCTTGCTCTATCATCTACATCCTCTGATGACGATGTGTAGACACCCCATTCAGAACTCGACTCTGAACCCCATGAATTGGTGTGAGTTCTAGCACCGTTATTGTAAGCAGTATTCAGCATATTGTTGATACTAGACCACTGGAAATTTCCGTTGTTGTCATTCTCCATAGCTTGGAAATAAAGTTCAGCCTCAGGAGCAACTCCAGCGTAGCCTCCCCTGCTTCCATCTCCGAGCACGGTGCATGCAACGTGTGTTCCGTGTCCCGAATGAGCGTCTGCAGTAGAGCCGTCGCCGATTACGTCGACGTTGCCAATGATTCTAGTTCCAAAATCACCGTGGTCTTCATCAATTCCAGAATCAGCAACCGCAACAATTTGGCCTGAACCATCCAAGTCGGTTGTGTAGTACTGCTTCATCGCGTTGATGTTCATGTGGTTACGGGCTTGGTCATTCCAAATTGTTAGGCTTGGCTGACTTCCAACCCAAGCAACAGATGGCTCTGCTGCAATGTTTGCAATCGAAGTTGAGGTTAACCCATCATATCTTCCGGTTTCAGCAAAATGTGAGTCTGAAAGCAAACCATTTGCGACGCTGTCCAATTCTTGGTGTAAGCGCATGCCCCAATTGTCGGAAATATCAACTCCGGGGAGTAGTGCATCTGTGCGCCAGGATTCTATTCTTACAGGAGTTGATTGCTCAGCATTCATCATTGAATAATCTACAACCATAGCCAAGGGCACCTGTTGTACAGAGACCACTCCCGTAACTTCAGTGAGACGTGCTAGGCCTGCTTGTGTACCTTGAACGAGTAATCCAGATGGAGCTATGTATTCCCTCACTTCAACTCCGTTTTGTTCTGAAATATCCGCTCTAATCTCGGCGAATCTGAATTCGGTTGAAACAAGAACCAATCTCAAATCAGGCCTAGGTGTGAGTAATTCCTCGGGGATTTCTTGTTCAAACAATATTCCTGATGAGTCATGAATCCCTAACCTAGAATGTGCAATCAGAGGTCTGTCTTCCAAAGATTGAGAAATGTCCAATTGGCCTACGAAATTGCGAATCGAATCTTCCGGTAGGTCAAATTTTACCCACTCAATACCTGCTTCATCAGGTATCTGTTCCGGTTGATTTACAACCGGTATTCCCGATAACAGGAATATCACGAGCAGTAAGAAGGCTCTACGCACATTCTTAGGGCGAAGAAAGTTCGTTTTAGGAGTTGCCTAAACTAGCCTCAAAAGAACCAAGTTACTTCCTCGCAGTCATTATGGAATTTTGCAGTAACTTGTTCTGATACAACATGGATGAATTGTTCTTGGTTTTCTGAACCCCTGAAGTCTGTCCATTCAATTTGGACTTGAATCGTATACTCTTCCCACACAGAATAACCGCGCAAATCCAATTCCATTTTATCTCCCGAAACGCTTGTTAGACTGGGTATGGAATCAAAAGTAACAGTTAGGCTGTCCAAAACCGTCATCTCCTGATCAACGAAATCAATTGTCAGTGTGACATCTCTGATTTCTCTGCTACCATCGTTGGTTAGTTCTGCTAATACAACATGCCCATTTCTTTGAAGATAGAGGATGTCGATTTCAACATCATCTCTTGGAATTACCCAATACCATGTAGATGCCAATGCGCCGAGTAAAATAATCAGAATCACTCCAGCTAGCGCTACCCGCAATGGATGTATTTTTTCTGTCAATTCAACGACGAATTCACCTATTTCTTGTGAACGCTCATGGAGTTCTTCCTCCATTTCCTCGTCGTATTCTTCACTCATCCTGTCACCATCGCTATCGCTGTCGCTACGAATGAGGAGAACGGATCTCCTATCATTATGTGAGTGGTCTCTATTTCTCCACCTGTCAAACTACTAATCAGAGATAAATCGGTTACAACACCATTTACTCCTACACTAGATGCAGTAGGTATTCCGCCAGTAAATTGTGCATCGAGTAGAACGCCTCTCGCATCTATGTCTAGGCCGAGAACATCGACCTCAGTATGCGATGTAGCTACAATTCTACCTCCTGTAATTCCGTCTACAATAATCACAGGATATCCTAAAGGACGGTGGATGTGAACTTCTGCTCCTTGTAGATTTTCACCTACTAATTCAGCAGAGATTATCTCTACACCTTCTTGTATCACCGAGTTACTTCTCCTAATGTACAGTTTTTCCACACCGTTTCCTGAAGCAGAAATACTAGCTCCATAATCCTCGGTTACTCCCATCACGAATCTATCCGGTAGGTTTTCTGCTAACATCAGGTTATCACCCCTAATGTTCTGTGACTTACCTTTGGTTTCAATGAATAAATCCATATCATCGCTATTTGAAGAATAATCCATTTCGAACATTCCCTGGAATGACTTTTCTTCATTTATGTCAAAATTGTTTGCTGGCGCAGCCTTCAGGTGCATTTCTCCAGGAACATCTCTGATAAACATCGTAGCAGGCCACCATAGACCGTCTATCTTCCTTAGTTGCTGTAACATCATAGAGTCTGCTGAATTAATTCCGATTCTATCTTCGGGAGGAACTACCAAATCTGCTTGAAGAATATCTCCAACTTTTGCGTAGAGTTGGTCAACTGATGCTGGTGCATTAAACATCATCATTTCTGTTCTAATTCCACGCTGTCTATCTAACTGTAGAATTCTCGCATGCTCAAGACGTTCTCCCAAATCGTATGTTAGGTCGATGGTAGTTCTAGGAATAAGTAAGTCCGATTGTGTTGAGATAGTAGCATTCAATGTGACATCTCTCTGCAGATTGATATCGAGTCCTGTAAGAACAATAAGAGAGTCAGCGCGAGAAAGACCGTTCAACTGAATCGTTAGAACTGGTCTGAATGGAGTATATTCCTTCAGAGACGCCTCTATTTGGAAGGTTGGGATGTCATTCTCGATTTCTACTTTGTATCCAAGTTTGATTTCACCAGCAGGCAATTGAGGCATCCAAATCCTACTGTGCCATGACCTTCTTTGGTCAAATGTAATTCCTTCATCCTCAAGGGTTTCTGTGTCTAGTAAACTCATTTCTCTTGGAGAAATATATCCGTCTTCTAAGGCATCAATAAGGGCGGCTGCTTCGGTAACCCCAGCCCATTCCGCAACTTGAATAACCTCTGCTTTTTCTTCTTCTGATATCTCAAAATCCGCTAATGCCTGTGATACGATAATACGAGAACTTTCTGTAAACTCTGGCATTCTACTGTAATTGAAAATCAATTCAGTTACCTCAAGAACCTCCCCCGAAATTCCATGGACCCATTCTGGTTCAGTTGGTATGTTCTTACCTTTGCTTACATCAAGAGTAAGGTCGAATTCTTCGCCTGTGCGCAAGTTAAGTCCCAAACTCAAGTTGCTTTGTATGTTTGAAGCGTCTCCCAAATTTACCATGCTCTCTACAGCAAAGTCGTTTACTGAAGAGCCAAAGTCAATCATTCCAGACAAGAAAAAGGATAGAGCAAGGATTCCGTCTGCATCTCCAAACTCAGGGATTGTAATCATGTCGGAATTTTCAGAGGATGGAAGAGATAGTGTAACGTTAGCAGGGAGAGGGTCAAGATGAATCCTGCCTGAAAGGCCAAGGAATTTATCATCTCTTTCGCTTACATCTTCCAATAATACGCTGAATGGTGAAGAGCCTGTTCGGTTCATCACAAGTTCGCTATTGCCTCTTGGCCCTAATGCACCAGGCTCCTCCGGAGGATTCAATGTGATTGATGTCAAATTTGAAAGGCGTAGAGACATACTAGCCTGTCCCGAAACTTGGTCAATCCAGAATCTTGCGTGATCATCATCCATAGTGAGAGGAACTGTAGCGTTCGAGATTTGCACCTCAATCGAACCAATACCATCAGGAGCAGACATAGCAAGAGTATCGCCTAATTCAAGTTCAAATTGCGATGGAAGTCCATTCAATCGAAGTGCATTGTATTGACCATCACCCTCACCACTGTAAGTTATCGTGCCTATCTCTTCTGATGCAGTGTAAGTGATTTGTGAGCCTTGTTGAGCAATTGTTAGGTTAGATGGCCGGTTGGAAATCGATGCGAATTGTCGTACATCACCTTCTGTAGAATTTGAGAAATGTCGCATATGGCCGATGATCAGTTCATCACCTGAACTTCCAGTAATCGAAATTGTCCGCAAGTCTGTTTCTTGGTCATAGGAATAAGACGCTCCAGAAATATCTGTTACCATCAAACTGATTCCTACAGGAACCAGAGCGGGGTTGACTCGGCCATATTTACCGTCGACGTTCCCGTTTTGATCTGTGTAATCTAAGTCCTCTGAAAGTAAAATGTGGTTGGTATCGATTACTGGATGAGGGCTGCTACCAATAGCGAGTTTCACACCATGTACCATCGATTCAGAACGAGTGCTTCCGTCCGACCAAGAGTCTCTAACTTGATTATAGCATTGTAGGAATATCTCACCGCTGGATTCTCCTGCTGTGCCCACAATGGCTTCAGGTAATCCGTTGAGAATTGTACCAAGGTCGAGAATAATCTCTACCAAGTTTAGTACTACGTTATCAAGAACCTGGCTCAATAAATCTGGTGCGGTCCCGAACTCTACTCGAACTCTGTTTGATGTTGGAATCTCAAAAGTCCCGAATATGGCCACCACTTCGGGGAGGTCAACAATCTCTACCTCCATTGATGAAACGTCAGATGCATAGCCGTGTCGTTGGAAAGTAGAAACGTATTCTAATTTGGCAATTCTTTCAGTTCCTGCAATCAAAATAAGACTATTCCAACGGTTATCGCTTGGGTCCAAAACCAATGTAGGGTCAGCAACATTGGTGGATGTGTCCGCTGTGTAATTCTTGATAGAAATAATCAGAGATAACCGATTTGGCATTTGCCCAGGAAAGTTACTGGAGCCAGGAGCTTCTCCAATCAAGGTGAAAATCGCATCTATCTCTTCTTGAGGCATTGTGCCCTTTGGCATATCTCTGACCCAACCACGAGAATCAGTGATGTTACCAAACTGACCACCAGCCTCGATGTGTTTGGAGCGGTCCTCAAAGTAATGGAAATAGAGGTCAGCATCAGTATCGGAGAAGATTTCGATATTATCGAAAGAGTTCTCACCCGCGTTGTCGTTTCTAATGACTAAGTCCAACTCTTCTGGAAGTTGCGTTTCACCCTCTACAGGGTGAAGACCAACATCGATATATCCAATTTCATCCAACGGCCTAAATCCATCCAACTCTGGCTCTTTGAAGTGAACATAACCAATGCCTACTGAATACCCACACTTGTGGTCCCGACTTTCTGCAGAGTGGTCTGCTATTGGGTCATACCAACTGGAATCTTCACAGTCGGTTTGTTCGTTTGCAGAGTTTCTGTTTGGGTTTGAAATTAGAATCGCATAAGGTGCTGAAACTGAAGTAACTTCCAATCCAGAATCATCTCCTCCAGCAAATATATTGAGAATATCTGCAAGAGTTGTGAGTGTACCAGTTACATCCAAAGTCAGTTGGTCAAGTCCAACTCTTACTTGGAAATCATGAGGGGGTTGTGTAAACCTTGAATCGATGACAAGGGCGTAAGATTCGCCGTCTCCGGTGAATGTCAGGTCGTATGCAACGCCTTTCATCATTGAAACTTCCATGCTTGCCATATCATCCCAAAGCGGGTCAGTATGATCTAACACGCGAACTCGCCACTGGAAGTTTGGTCTAATCCAAACCGATTCAACAACTGGGATTAATCCATCACTCAGTACAACATCCCATCCTTCACCTCGGACTCCAAGCCCAAGGATGGAAAGGCCAACGGCTACATCATTTGCTCCATCGCCATCCAAGTCAATCGCATTCTCAAATAGACCAGTGTCTCCAAATGAAAGCACGTCGCCTGTGAATGTACCGTAGTCCCATGCTTCATACTGTGGACCGTTGTTTCTCGCTGTATAATTGACGTAAAGCGAGTATGTGTTTGCACCAAATGCGAGCGGATCGTTGAATCCCGGAGGCAACTCAAATAGTGTATCTAACAAATTGTTAGGCCATCCATCTGGATGTGAATCTGGGTCAGTCAAGTAAACGTACGGCTGAGGATGTGATGGCGTGAGAGGTTCTGTCTCCCGCATCGTAATGTCGCCAATCACTCCGTCCGTTGCCAAGAGGGCATCTCCATCCCCAATCTCTCTGCCACGAGCCTCCAGTGCACTTAGCACTCCCTCAGCGGAATTCCTAGCGATATCGTCTTCGCCCGAGTCGCGTTCTTCGATTAACGCATTTGCCATTGCTTCTAGGACACCAAAGTCATCCCTTCCAACTGATTCATCTGCAGAAACTGGATTAAAAATGGGCAACAGCATAACGATTACGAGCATTATCGCAACCTTGCTAGAGTCAAGAGGTTGCGGAACTCCGCGATGGAGAAGACGCACACTTGATTCTGACATCGTTTCAATTACGTCATCTACACCCAAATGAAACCATCCCCCTCGCGAGCGAAAGTTTTACAGTTTTCAGCGTTCAAATAATTGGTCAGTTCCACAATTTGGACAAGACACAACCGCGCTTCTAACCGATGATGGTATTTGCACACTGAACGGTTTACCACATGCTGAACATTGAGAACTCAAACTATGAGTTGATGGCTGAGTTTGCTGTTGAGGTAAAGCAACCCCTCCGCTTCTTACTTTACCAGTGGACGGACTTGGTGTTGGATTCACCACAGCCGGTATTTCGGGTTCATCTGCGAATGCTGCTAAGGCTGCCTCGGCCAATGCTGGGTCTACCCGTCTGACGGTAGGAGCTGGTCTGAAACCTGCGTTTGGATCAGTATTCTGGGATTCTCCATATATCGAATTAAACTCGGCAGATTTCGCATCCGATTGGATTTCTGCAGCCGATTTTACTTCAGCACCATCTGTTATTCCTGCCATCTGTGCTGCCTTTGCAAAGGCTGGTAACTTAATGCTCCTCGAGATTTCGTATACTCTCGAAGTTGCCTCATCACGAGATAATCCACGAGCCATTAGAAGTTCAACCGCGTGTCTTCTCTGAACTCCCTTGTAGCCAAATAGTACGACACCGGATACTACAACGATGACTATGAAAACTACTGCTACAATAGCGAAGAGACCGGTTTGGCTAGGTGGCTCTGTTACCATAACCTCAAAGATTTCAAAATCAGAATTATTTGATTGATCGTAAACTGTTATTGCAAACTTTGCCTTACCTACTTCATCGAATGATATCTCTAGATTTGGTCCGACAAAATCAGGGTCATTCGTAGCATCACCATCTCCGTTACTGTCCCTTTCAAGGTTCAAATCCCAAGTGAATCGTAAGTCATCTTGATCATCCCATTCATCGGCTGCTTTAGCTTGGAATTCAACCTCCTCACCCTTCTCTACCTCTGAAATATCTGAAATGCTAGAGGTTACTAGAATTGGTTCTGTGTCATCATAAACGACGATTGTTGTATTTGTTTGGCCTGAGTTTCCAGAGGGATCCGTAACTGTCAGAGTAACAGTATAAGTTCCAATTTCTGACCAACTAACAGTGAATTGGGATGCTGATGAGACCTGCTCACCTTCAACGCTCCAAGATGCTGAAGCAATTGCGTGGTCATCGTTTGAATTAGACGCTTGAAGAATTAGGTCGGATAGGCGGAGTAATCTTCTATCTCCATTAAGGTCTAGAGACCCGCCCGTTCCTGTAATTACTGCGGTTGGAGAAACTACATCCAAGACTTCAATCTGGTAGGTGGTAACAGTTACTGCCCCGGACTGAGATTCCGCTGTTAGGTTTACGTTTTTCATTCCAGGATTAGTCCATGAAGCTTCTACTAAATTTCCAACAGCATCCTCTACTCCATCCGAGTCAAAGTCCCAAGATAGAGACCTTACTTGCTGCAAGCTGTTTGGTGTATTGCTAGCATCGAGAGTGATTTTTTCGCCGATTGTTGTTGTTGAATTATCATAATCCGTTACCGTTGGCGCAAGTATTGGGTCAAACCAAGCCTTCAGAGTAAAATGCGCACCTGTCGAGCCTGCCTCTGCAATCAAATTCAAATTTTGTAGATTCAAGAATTCTGAAATTTCCCATTCCAATTGAGTCGTTTCTTGTCCACCAAAGTCGTCGATGTTGGTGCCTGAGATGATCAAGTCCCCTGACAATTGGTTGTCAGATTGGATGAATATATCTCCAGAACCAGCCAGTGGGTGAACCCAATATGTCAATTCAGTCCCTGAATCTACATTGAAATCAACGAGGTTCACTCTTTCTCCAGCCTCAAGTTTGAATGTGTCATGTATGAGAGGATAATCCTCAACGCTTGCAGGAGCTAATTGAATCTTGAATCGGGCAGTCATACCTCCCTGGTCACCCATTCCTTCATCCCCATCATGTGCGGAGTTGTCGAAAACGATATACCAATTCTTGAGATTAATCGATTGAGGTGGTGCCCAATCCAACCACTGTGAGCCAACCATCGACTCAAAGGTCGCTTCTTGGTTAAATGAAGAGCGGTAATTCTGACCATTTTGATATGGTTGAATCGAATTTTGGTCGAACATCAGCACATCCATTGCATCGTCAAGTACCTCGATGTCAATAGCTAGAGTTGTACTATGACTCCTAATACCGATGTCGATTATGATACAAGCGCCGGGGTCTACTGCAACCCCTGAACTTGTGGATACAACATCTGAAAGATCGAATTCTGCACATTGTGGAGGAGCCCTGCCTTCGGTTGCGGTCACAAGTGGTGCGATGAGGAGGCCGGCAAGCAGGATAACTAGAAACCGAGGTCCACTCATATTCTTGCAAACATGCATCTCGGTTTTCAAATTGTCCCAACTCTGTTATGCCCAACCTTCTGCTTGTTTTACTAGATGATTTAGAGACAAATCATCCGCTAGTACTAGCCTGTCACCATCGCCCAATGCTACGACTGAAGAATGTATTTCACGAGCTTCGGCCAGGGATGAATCGTGGCTGTCAAGTCTAGCAGAATAGTGAGTAAGGGCAAGATGTTTGGCTCGACATTCATTTGCGGTTCTTGCAGCACCTGCTGCTGTAGAGTGTAGATGCTCGTTTGCTATGTCTTTGTGAGATTCCAGGAATGTAGCCTCATGAATCAATAAATCACAATTAGAGTCGATTGCTTGTTCAGCAGTATCTCCGGAAATGATAATTGAACGCTGAGGAATTGAATCCTTTCTGTAATTGGCCGCAATTAGAGATTCACCATCATATTCTGTATCTTCACCGGATGCAAGCAAAGCCTTGACTTCGTCGGGAAGATGGCTTGTTGCATCTCTGTCGAATTTTCCTTTCTTTCCATCCAATGCAACTCTCCAAGCAAATGATGGGACTGTGTGTTGTGTGTTATGAGCAGAAATTTTTGCTTTTTTGAGTGGTTGGGGCAGTGATATCTCTGAGCCATCGTTCATGTTTACCCATCTCTCACCGTCGCCCAATATCCATTGAACTTCGTACCCTAGTGCTTCTGAAGTTGCTCCTAAATCCATCCACATATCGTATTGGATCACCAAGTCGGAAGGTGTGACTTCGGGCTCTACTTCACTACCGAGCAGAGCATCAATAACCCCCGAGGTTGTTGGACCGATTACAGTCAATTTGTCCTTCCTTCCATCCAATGCCATTGTTTGCATCCATGGAAGAACACCCCAAGTGTGGTCTAGATGCCCATGGGTTAGAAGAATTGCAGCAACTTTGTTCATTTTCAACCTGCGCCCACCGAAATTTTTCATTTCAGAGCGGTGCTTCACCAGGCGGTTTTGGAACCCCTCACCGCAGTCGACAACGAGCATACCTTCCGGTGTCTCAATGATTGAGCCAGAAACAGAACGGCCTTGGGCAGGTCTTGCTGAGGATGTTCCTAGGACGTGAACTTCAAGGGTCATTTCTTCACCTCAATGTTCGTATGGAATTGGAGTCTTTGGGAACCATCGAAGAATGATTACATCGCCAATTGACCTAACCCATCGCCAAGGAATAGTAAGATGGACTCCTTTCTCAACCAATTCGTCTGGACACCCAGCCACGAAAAGATGTGTAGCACATAATTGGTTACCGTCGATTACGGTCTCACCAACAACACCCAATAGCCTGCCATCAGGTAGGTAGATCTCTTTGCCATTGATTTGTGAAACGCTCATTTCACTCGACATGATATCCCTCCTGCAATACACCCAGCATGGCGGACCTCAATGAACCCAACGGATGAAAATAGTCTCAATTGGCACAAACCAAACATTTGGATTACCGCTGGTGAAATTTGTATTCACTTGCCGATGTTTCCACGAGCCTTTAGGGAAGGTCGCAGCTTTTCTGCACCCTTACCCTTGTTGTGTAGACCACGTCCACGCTTACCAGCGCTGGTTTTTCCACGGTATGCACGTCCACGGTGGTGGGATTCTGCAATCCATCCTAGGTCCTTGTCGGACTTGATTGCTGGATGCTTTGGATCTAGCATGATGATTTCGTAGTACTTGTGCTTACCATCTTGGCCGACCCAATAGGAGTTTAGAACTTCCAAGTTAGGGAAGTGGCGGTTAACACGCTCTTCAGCGATGCGCTGTGTGTTCTTTGCCATTGTAATCTTAGCGATACCCGCCTTTGATGGCTTGCGCTTCATGTGAACCTTACCTTTGCGAAGTCCACCACGGCGGACTCTGGTTCTGACCATGATGACGCCTTGCTTTGCCTTGTAACCAAGGCGGCGCGCAGCATCGATGCGTGTTGGCTTATCGATTCTGCAGTTGACTGGTTCGCGGCGCCACTGGACCATACGGGCCTGACGCTGTTGATGAGATTGAGTCGCTTTTGGGTTGTTCCATGTTGCACGAACATGCTGGTAAAGTCCCTTAGCCATGTACATCACCTACTCCTTGGAGCATTTTGCCGACTTGCCTCCCCTATTTGAAGAGCGCGACGCGGTTCTGCCGGCTTTTCGGAGGGATTGACTCATGTGCAAGTTCAGTATCGGGCATCTATGTCCCTTCAAATCACCGGAGAAGCGGATGTGATTGAGGCCTTGAAAAATGGGGTTGATATCAAGCTCGTTTTGGTTGATAGAGAAGAGGATTGTTCTGAGGTAATTCAACTCTGTCAAGAGAGGAATATCAAGGTCACCGAAGGTTCTGCTACCGACCTTTGGAGAATGAGTGTAAACGGTCAACAGAAAGTCCTTGCATTAGTCGATAGAGAGCCGGGTGGCACCCTCGATGAAGTGTTTGAAAGAGAGGGGGTAATCTGGCTATTTGATGGAGTAGAATATGCTCCAAACTTAGGATTTGGAGTTAGAACTGCTGAGGTTAGTGGGGCTACTGCTGTAATCATCAATGTCAGCAAAACTCACGAAGAAAGAAGGACAATTCGAAGAGCGTCAATGAGGGCAACTCGTTTCATTCCTGTTGTTTACGCCACAACTGAAGAAATCCTTGCCGCATGCAATCGAAGAATCGTTGTCGCGGAAGATGTAGGTGGCAAAGCACCTTGGGAATGTGACCTTACCGGAGATGTGATGCTGGTGGTTGGAGCTGAAAATGCAGGTGTATCAAAAGAAGTCTTGGATGCTGCTGATGATATTGTCAGGCTACCAATGCCTGGATTTATTCCATCATACAACCTACAGGTAGCGATTAGTTCTCTAGCAATCGAGAGACTACGCCAGTCAGAATGACTACTTATCTCGACGTGAATTGATTACAATCAATCCTAAACCGATCGATGCAAGTGTTCCAACAATTCCTATTGATGGTAACCCGCTTGAACTTTCACCAGAAGTACTGTTACTGGAATTTCCTCCAGATGTTGGTGCACATCCTGTTTGGTCTACCACAGTTCCAATCTGTGAATTAGGGCATTGGTCGAAACTATCTACAACGCCGTCGCTGTCCGAGTCTAACTGACTTGGTGCACACCCATCAGTATTGACTTGAGAGCCAACAAAGGTTGTTGGACATATATCTACATCATCCATTACGCCATCGTTATCTGAGTCTGTTTGCGAAATAGCACACCCATAAGAATCGACCACAGAATTTGCAGGGGTTAGAGGACAAACATCCAAGTTATCCATTATTCCATCGCCATCAGTGTCTTTTTGGTATGCTGCGCATCCATCTGCATCGACATTACTGAATTGTTGAGTGCTCGGGCATATATCCAAATCATCGGTGATTCCATCAGAATCGCTATCCAACTGGTAAGGCGCACATCCTTCTGAATCCACACTAGAACCTTGAGTGGTATTCGAGCACAAATCAAATGTGTCTATCACACCATCAGAGTCCGAATCCGCATTTGGGTCAATCATAATCACGTTGACACAATCACTGTCCATAACATTGGATAGACTGAATGATACAACACACACCATGTGTGAACCAAAGCCGACGTACAATGTTGTCTGATTCGAAAAATTAGAAATCGGGAGTATTGTTGCTCCGTTGACTGTAAAGTAATGATTGGAGGAGTTACCCAAAGTGTAGGTCAGATTGACCATGTAACCTGTGAAACTTGAGGCACTATTTGGATAATCGATATGGACAAAATGTGGAGGAGTTTGTCTTTCAATAGAGAAACAATCTGACAGTGTTGTTCCATCCTCACCAACCAAATTCAAACATATTGTTGAGTGTCCATAAGGGATGTAAGTCGAAGTTTGGGTCGTGTTATTATTCCAGGTTTGAGTTGTGTTGTTATAATTGCTATCGAAATGTGGGTAGAGTTCGTACAACAACGCTCCGTTTAGAGATAGGTTTCCATTTGTGTGATTATTTGCATAATATGAAAAATAAACTCTGTCTATGGTTGTAAAATTATCACTTGGAGGATATATCTCTCCTTCAACTAACCTAGCAATTCTATTGATCGAAACACATTCCGTCACTGAAAAATTGCTTAGACTTCCACAAATTTGTATAGTTCCAAATGTTGAAGGATAAATGTAAGTTGTTCGTAAATAAGTACTCGCATAACTCGATGATTGTGAACTATTTCCTGTCTCACTCCAGTAGACGTAACCTGAAAAATTTTCAGCCTTGTATCTGACTATTACGTACGTATTATCAGAGGAAAGTGAAGCTGATTCGATTACTAATCGAACCACTGCTGGCTCTCTGTAAACATTGATGCAATCACTCAATGTGGAATTATTATATCCTGATAAATACAAACAAATTGTAGACCATCCGTATGGCAACCCAATCCAACTACCATTATTTGTTGAGTTGTTGTTACTATGATAACTTGGTGAAATGTAATCTACAGTATTGCCATTGAGTCTTATACTCCCCGAAGTGAAATTCTCTGCAAAATAATCCACGTAAACACCATCAGAATGGGTTGAGTAATTGTTTGCGGGGCTTGTTATATATCCATTCAGTGGTCTAAGGACTCTAGTGAAGTTAGTGCAGGTGATATCTCCTGGGATAGTTCCACAAATCTGTATTGTTCCAAATGTATCTGGATAAATGTAAGTCGTACGAGATGAACTACTGACGTAACTTGAATGCGTGGATGTTCCATTTGAAGAAGTATATTCCCAAATCACAGAACCTGTGTAGTTTTCAGAATAGTAACCTACAGCAATTCTATCATTTCCATTAGATGAAGAAGAAATTGTAGTTGACCAAATAATTAATTCCGGTTGAGGTTTGATGTATTGGAATTGTATCGATAAACTTGAATTGTTGGAATTCGGACATTGGTGGTACGATGAGTTATTCTGCCCACAATTCATCACCGTTGCTTCGAAATCTAATGTAATATTTGTACCATTTTGGATCGAATGGTTAAACGTCAGTTGTGCAAAATAAGGCTGGACTGCATAACTAGAATTTGACCAACCAATCTGATACCACCAACCATCATACAATCCCTGAACATTAGAATTATCTGAAGATGCATTAATTCCGGGGTAATTTATCGGAAATGAACACGTGTTTACCAAATTCAATGTGATATAATACGTCTGGTTGATTGATAAATTAGCCAATTCTAGACAATGAGCATCGCTGGTTGTTGAATTACCGCCTGTATTATTGCCACCACCTGAATTGTTTCCACTAGTGTTGTTACTACTTGAGTTATTTCCAGAACTTTGGAAAGTCTCTTCAACATATAGGACATTTTCAGATTCAGAATATTGAGGTGTAGTATTGAATCCATTTGCCATTATTTGGCAGACCAAAATTAACGAAAGAAACAACACAGAGCGTCTGTTCATATTTCCTGTTCTCCTTAATCCGATATAACATATTCTCCAACGGGTAAATCACAAGTGTTGATAAGAGACAGTCTTGAGGTTTTAGTGATACAGTGAGATTGTTAGACGGTACTGAACTACATGCAAAAATCACCGCGTCTAGCGTGATTCATATTTTTGGAGCGGGAGTTAACCCCGAAAAACCAGCTCACAAAGCCGTGCATGAACTCAGTGCGAGGGGTTGGGCAGTTGCCCCAATTCATCCAAGAGATGCTGGAGCTACAATCAATGGATTCCCGATTAGGCCAAATTTAGATGACGGAGTTTCGCCAGAAATTGTAGTGCTATTCCTCGCCCCTGAAAGGGCCAGAGGCGTGGTGAGAAGCCTAATTCTGAGACAAGACCATGGCCAGTTTCCGCTGGTTTGGTTCCAGCACGGAGCAGAAGATGAGGATGCAATATCTGCTCTAGAAGAAATGGGGGCCAACTATGTAATCGATGATTGCATTGTGGTAAATAGCAACACAAACGACTTGCAATGCGAGAACTCAATTCTACCTCAAACATGGTGCCTGCAAATCGCCTCTGAAGATGGTGATGGATGCTCTGTCTGGTCTGTTCACTCAAGCGAAACCACAAATCTCGAGACTCCCTCAACTGAATTGGAATGGATTGGTTCCCTCGAAGAATTACAAAAATCACAACACACCATTCCAAGGTATATTAGATCCCTAAGTAAAGGCGGAGAAACCCTTCTGGATTTAGCAAACAGATTAGCAAACTAAGTCAATTTTCTGCACATAAAACCCTGCAGAATATACAAAAATGGCCTGTCTAGATACTTGCAGAAACAAATGCATTGGGTTGATAGGTCCATAGTAGAGAACCTTCAGGTATCTCGGCATAGTAAGATTCTATCCTCGGTTCAGTCGCAACCGCTCTGTGATAGTCCAGTAGGACAGGATAATCAGCCAATACCGATGCATGTACTCCATCGAAATTACCTGAAAATAGCCCGAAAGCATAGGTGAACACCAATATGTCTGCAATACTTATCTCGTTTGTTCCAGCAATCCAAGAGGTTGTAGACTCCTGAATTTTCTTTTCAAGCAGTTCCAATCCAACCGTTCCTTTCGCACCTTCGAGGAACAAGGCCTCCCGAGCTTTTGTTCTCTCCTCTACATCCTCGATGCCAAATGTGCCTTCAAGCATAGAAAAATGCGGCATTATTCCGTCGATGAATTCGTCCACTTTCGCTGCCATGAATGCGTTTTTTGGAATCAGATCACACTTATGTCCAAGATAGCGAAGAATAGCGACAGATTCTGCGAGATCTCCATCGGGTGTTCTCAGTAGTGGTACCATTCCCCACGGAAGTTCGCCGTTATTCTTCATTGAAGAAAAAATCTCGCCGTTTAGAGGTACATCCTCCCAATCCAAATTAGATAGCGACATGGCAACTCGTGATGCTTCAGCACGTCCAGGTATAGGCCAATAGAACAGTTGGTAGGGTTTTGATGTCATTGAGGTTGCCAGAATCACACAAGATATAACCCCTTGCGCTCATTTGAGTGTTAGAATAATTATGCTTTTCAGTACAATCTTTCTTAGTGAATAACAAGTCTTGAAAGTGTAAGTGGTGATGAGAGAAATGTGAACACAATGAACATCAGAGTTCGGTTTAACAATTCAGGATATTGCCTAAGGTGCGGAAGAACACAAGTTGTCGATAGCAAAAATATCGACAAATGCACAGACTGCAAGGTTATGGCATTCAGCATTGATTGAAACCATCGAGATTTTCTCATTGAATGATTTACATATTTGTTCAATCATCGCCGGCTAGAGCCACATGGTTAGGGGCGATTTGGAGAATAGTGACATCTCATGGTTAAAAACCATGATGAAAAATGAACTTGACCTGCGTCCTCCATCCCTAATTAGCGTAAATGAGAATTGCAAAATAATTAGAGATGAACAAGGAAATCCAATCGCACACGTTGCAATCACTAACAGATGGCAAGGGTCTGAAATTAACTCTCTAGTTGTTGACCCCGCACACAGAGGAAAGGGGCTGTCTCACCAATTATTAGCCAGAGCAATGGGTGGACGGTTATTCTGTTACACCCGAGACGAGAGGTTACAATCTGCATTGATAAAATCTGGATACAAACGTGCAAAATTCCCTGGAGTTATTGCATCACTAAATTTGTTAATCACCAGAACTGCTATCTTCGCTTGGATGCTATTGACATTTGACTTCAAACGAATTATCCATCAAATCAGACATCTACCAAATTACAAACTATACATCAAAATCAATTCCGACTAGCCAAAGGAACTTTTACTCCAAGAGTTGCAACTTTTGGAATTAAAACAAGGCTTGGAATTGCTACTACCAAATGAAGGATGTTTAGCATAATACCTGCTTCGAATGTACCTGATGTAAAACTGTAGCCTCCATAAACGACGAGGAACACAACACTCGATAGCCTCCATAATTTACACGGATTATTCGAAATGTAAGATAGAATGTTGAGAAGAATAGTCCCCCCAGACACAGCCAAAAACGCAGCAAAAAAACTAGCGATGGTGAAAGTCACAGGAGGGAAAAACGCTGTATTCCCCGATTCCCAAGGTGCCCATGGTGTGTCAAGACTCAATACAACAGTCAAGATTCCCGCACCGATTAACGTCAAGGCACTAATGAGAAAAATTGTCTTCAAAGCGGAACGAACCGCATTTATTGATGATGTTAACACATTAGAGTTTCATTTATTGGAATTGATAATTTGTTGCTTTCCCCAATGACAAGAAACTAGCACTGTTGAAAACTAATCCCAACGAAAGTGGTCCCCGCTCCCAGACTTGAACTGGGGACACCCTGGTGTCTGCTGAGACGTTTGGAATTTCCAACTACAGCCAGGTGCTCTACCAACTGAGCTAAGCGAGGCAATGTCTGCGACCAGCCTCGCGTATATCAATTCTTCAGATTCAAATGGCGCTGAAATTAGGGTCGCAAAATGGGCTCGCGACTAGGGCTCGCGAGCATCACGGTTAATAGTGAAATGAACAGCCTTGTTTTTCTCGGAGGCGTAAGGGATGGGACCCAATGCAACACGCACGACTAGACAGTCGGACCAATCATTGAATGATATGGTGGCTTCACTCGCTCAAGAAGCGATTGGAAAGGGTTCAACAGCATTGCTGGATGAGGACATGGGTGGCTTTGGTGTACCGAATCCGCGTATCCTAATCGTCGGTTGTGGAGGTTCAGGAAACAACACTCTGAACCGTATTACCCATCTAGGTGTAGAAGGTGCAATCACTGTTGCTATCAATACTGACAAGCAACATTTAGACCATACTCGTGCACTTCAGAAATTACTTGTTGGAAGGCACATCACTAGAGGTCTTGGAGCAGGAGGAGATCCTGGCACAGGACGTAGGTGTGCTGAAGCAGGTCGAGAGATGATTCAGAGAATCGTTACCGGTGCAGATTTGGTATTCATCGCTAGTGGGCTAGGTGGAGGTTCTGGTACAGGAATTTGCCCAATTGTTGCCGATGAGGCAAAGAAAGCTGGTGCATTGGTTGTTGGAATCGTCACAACTCCATTCCATGTTGAGCGCAGGCAGAGAATGCAGAGAGCACTTGAGGGTCTAGAAAGCCTGCGACAAGTTGCTGATGCTGTCTTGGTTTTGGATAACAATAGACTTCTTCACTTCGTTCCGAACTTGCCACTCGATGAGGCATTCTCAATCATGGACCAATTGGTTGCAGAGATCGTAAAAGGAATTGTAGAGACCATCACATTACCTTCTCTAATCAACCTAGATTTCGCTGATGTAAGAGCGATTATGGCAAATGGTGGAGTCACCATGATGCTATACGGAGAAAGCGACAGAGGGCCTGAAGAGGTCGTGCATGAAGCACTAAATCACCCACTACTAGACGTTGACATATCTGGCGCAACCGGTGTTCTAATTCACGTTACGGGTGGGAAATATATGACTCTCGAAAATGCATCTCAAGTAGTTGACTTGATGACTGCAAATGTCAGCGATGATGCTAACGTAATCTGGGGAGCAAGACAAGACCCAGGATTTGGTGACACAATCAAGGTAATGGCAATCATTACCGGAGTTGGTGGCTCAGAAATGAGAACTGCAAGAATGGCGCCTGACAAATTAGGAGACATGTTGAAACTCACTAGAGCAAAATCTCAGGCCGGTGGTTCAGTGGGTTTCCAACGCTTTGATTGATGATAAATATAGTAACGTCCAAATCTAAGCGGTGTTAAGGATACACTATGCGAGGACGCAGTTCGTTAGCGATTTTTCTGGCTCTATTACTGACTGTACCAGTTGTTGGGGGTTCCAATTCCGCCATGCAAATGGAGGAAGAAGAGGAGATGGGGCCATGTATGGACGAGCCCGAACAGCCCTGTGAAAATCAAACCGTGATGTACCTGTGGTCTAACGGACAATCAAGGCACTGGGCTCACTTCAATGTAAATGAAACCGATAATGCTGTAGACAATCAATGGTCCCAAGAAAAGGCTAGCGGTGTCATCAGCATTGACCAAAGATTCACTATGAATCCACAATTAACCAAGAAACTAAACATGACCCTTGACGGTGAGATTCGAATTGTTCTGGACATCTACTTAGAGGGCGATTGGACCAATAACGATAACAATGGTCCATGTACAAATGACTGTGATGAATTGAACGTAACACTGTGGTCTGGTGCTACAGAAATCATCACAAAGCACGTGCCACAGGTATCTAGTGGTTGGAATACAATTACTATCACACACAGAATCGCTGAAGACCAAACTCTCTGGGATGCATCAACAGCAAACCCTGCTCTTCAGATTGAAATGAAAGTAAAAGGAGATGAGTCAGCAGGATTCTTTGGAACTACAAATGGACAAGCTGCTAATTTTACACTTCGACTATCCGGAGATGGACAGACAAGAATTGAACTTCCTATCGACCCCACATCTTGGGAAGAAGGATTCCAAGCTGATGATACTCCGCCAATGGCAGAAGAGCAACCTGGTTTCCTATTCATGGCAGCAGTTGCAACAATGACGCTAGCTGCTGTTTACCTACCAAGTAGGGAAGAAGAATCAGAGAACGGAAGAAATCGAAGTTGAATCTAAATCAACTACATTCTGTTCTCCAGATACCAAGTTCTTCACGCTGCACTGGCTGTTTTCAAGGTCTTGCGGACCAACGATTACAACGTTGCTAAAACCGTTCTTAGAAGCCCAGTCTAGTGATTTACCGATATTCTTGCCACGTAGGTCTAATTCGACATTATGTCCTAATTCTCTCAGTCCTCTGACTAGTTCGAGAACTGAATGCGCATCGACTTTGAACGGTAGCATTAGTGTCGAAGGAACAGGTGTTTCTCCTGGCACAACCTCACTCCTACCAAGCCTTTCTGCTTGTGCCTCAAGGGCTAGCAATACCCTGTCAAATCCAAGTCCGAAGCCACATGAAGGGTCCAAATCTTCCATACCAAACAGATGCAGAAGTTTGTATGATCCTCCACCAAGGACTTGTCCTTCACCACCTAATTCAGCGACATTGACCTCGAATACCATCCCTGTGTAGTAGTCAAGTCCTCTCGCAACACAAAGGTTGACTTTCAATGAAGGAGGAGATGGTGCTAAAGACGAAACTGCAGACAATAACTGGGACAATTCATCAAGAGAATCTAGAGATACACCCAACGCTGTAAGAATCTCTCTAGCAGAGTCTAGGGTTTCAATACCGCCATCGAGTTGAGCTAAATTCTTCATATCCTCCAGAGCACTAGCGGCGACTCCATTTGTTGCAAACAACTTTGATAGTCCATCCCAGTCTCCTTTGTCAAGGAATCTCATTGCGCTTGCAATTGGTGATTCTGGCTCACCTTCAGATGAAAGTCCAAGCCCGCTCAAGATATCTCTTAGAACGCCAACATGGCCGATTCTTACTTCGTAATCTGCTAATCCACTTGCTTCTAGCATGTTGATTGCAAGCGAAACTACCTCGGCTTCAGCCAATGGTCCGCTAGCACCGATTAATTCCACACCATATTGGAAGAATTCACGATAACGTCCCTTCTTGGATTCCTCATACCTGAAACACTGACCATAGTAAGAAAGGCGCAATGGTTTAGGAGAACTCCTCATTTCTTCGCTAATCATTCTCATAACAGGGGCTGTTAATTCAGGGCGCAAGGTTAGGGCCCTGTCTGACTTATCTTGGAATGCATATAGTTGCTTAACGACGCCTGGACCTGATTTTGCTGTAAAGAGGTCTAGTGTTTCGAAAATCGGTGTTTGCACACGCTTGAAACCATGTGATAGAGCCTTAGTTTCGAGCAACTTCTCGAACGCTAAGCGCCTATTCATCACATCCGGGGTAAAGTCCCGGGTTCCACGTGGCCTTTGTACCATTAAAGCGGGCCAAGTACCCAGAGCATTTCACTTCAACGGCTATCAATCTCCATGAAATGCTCGGTTTTAGGCCGCACAATTAGTCGCCATCGGACAATATGTCGAGGTCTGGAGCCTCGGGAACTCCTTCGACCGGCTTGTCTAAGTTTGACATCTTCTCAACCAATTCCCAATCAGGTGCGTCTGGTTTTTTGTCTGGTTTTAGAGCGTTATCCATCGTCAAATCGATGGTTGGTTCACTCTTCTCTAATACTACAGGAGGGGCTTCAACTCTCTCAACAGGTTGTATCGGCGTATCAATTCCCAATTTATTCCAAACATCTGCTGATTGCTCGGCATCGAGTGACTTACCTGCACTTTCCTGCTTCTCTCTTTGTCTGATTTCCAATGCCTGTCTTGCATCTTCTTCGGCCTGAACTTTCGCTTCAATTGAAGACCACATTCTTGCCTCAGCGGCATCTTTTTTTTGCTGACGCATATTTTCAATCGCAAATTTACTGGGCATGTCAAATCGTTTCCAAAACCATCTAACAGAGGGGATTAGAACTAGCGCTGCAAAAAATCCTATCCCAATCCATTGAAATAGGCTCAGTGCCATGGTTTCACCTCACAATTCAGCAGTGTTGATCTCTATCGCTTCAGGTTTATTTGCTAAGTGTTCCCAAGCAGCTGGGTAATTTCCTAGTTCTGTAACCAGGTCATCTGAGCCACCGGGTAGCATGGAAATGTCCACATCTGCACCCTCAGGGATATTACGGAACAATGGCCTTGCTGCTAGTTTACTGTTGAAGGCAATGAACCCGATTGCGACTATTCCCCAGAACAATAGAATGATTGTAATTCCAGATGGGTTTGTTGGATCCCACACATTTGGTGTGTTTACAATCATGTCGCCGAAATAGGACAGAATCAGTACTGAGAATAAGAACGGGAATGCTAGGTACATCAAAACGTCCCACCATCTACCAATCCAGATGTCATTGTCTCCTGTGTTGATGAAATCATCACGGAATGCCGAAACACCAACACCTAGGTATCCACTGAGACCACCTGGTGCTTCTCCCGCATCGACTTGAGCTCTCCACTTTTGGTAACCATATTTCCAAATTGTGAATGCAATGAATAGACCGCTGAACATCAACCCGTATCCCCAAATGTGGTCTTGTACTTCCAAGAACTGAGGGAAGGCTGTTCCATCATCCGCTATTGTAATCCAAAGCAGAGCAGAAGGAAGACCGAAGATGAAGATTGCAACAGATGTCAGCAAAACTGACTTTTCTCTCTCATATCCGTGGTCTACGAAATTCCTAACACATAATTCAACAGTTGAAATCATTGACGTGATCGCTGCGAATGATAGAGCAAGGAAGAATCCTGTCATCATTACCCAAGCGCCCATTCCTCCACCAGGAGCCTGTGCGAATACCTCGGGAAGCGCTAGGAAAGTGATTGCTGATGAACCACCTGTTACTGTATCTAGCGGATTAGCGGACACTGCGAAAATAGCCGACAGCACAGTCAAACCAGCAATGATTGAGATTGAATTGTTCGCTAAACCCATGGTGAATGCGTTTAGGGTGGTATCCTCGTCCTTTCTCATGTAAACAGAGTAAGTGATGACCATTCCCATACCCGCAGAACAGGACCATGCGGATTGAGATAAACCGTTGATCCATATTGCAGGGTCACTGAGTGAACTCCAATTAACTGTAAACATGAACAAGAAACCATCCAGTGTTCCATCAGCCATGTCCATGTATAGTGACAGACCAAGAGACATGAATAGCAAGACGAACAAAGAAACCATCAGAATTACGTTTACTTTCTCGATTGCTTTTGCACCCTTCCAAATTGCAAGTAGTGTAATTGCAATGACCAAGAATTGGAAGAATATCACAGAGCCTGAAGATTGTAGAAATTCATTCCATACTAATTGCGTGTCTACATTTTCTCCGACTAGGCCGTTGGTAATACCCAACTGGAAATACTTCAGACACCATCCTGCAACGACTGCATAATAAAATCCAATAGCGGTAGAAATCCATGCTGTCCAAAGACCCATCCAAGCATATCCCTTTCCGGCGAAAATGCGGAATGTTCCGATTGTACCGGTTCTGCTTCGCTTACCCAAAGCGAATTCAGCAATAACTAGCGGAATAGACCAAACGAATAGGAAGAACAACCACGGAATTAGAAAAGTTCCACCGTCATTTGCGCCTACCATTCTTGGGAAACGCCAAATGTTACCAGTACCGATTGCAGCTCCAATTGCAGCGAAAATAAGTCCCATTCTGCCACTGAACTCGTCAGAGGTCTGGCTCATGAGGAAGCCTCCTCCACGAACTCAGCGTCTAGAATTCCATCTTTCATCGCATCATCGTCCATCATCATTCGCAGACAAACACCAAGTCCTCCCCAAACGAATACAGCGATTGTAAGGAACAGCATCAGAGAACCGTAGATGTTACCGTATGGGGCTCTGTAATCGATCTTGATTTCGTAATATGCTTGATTTTGAGGATACTCAATCTTCTGAGTACCTCCCAGTGTTGAGATCATTGCCTTGTAGTGTAGGAATCCAGTTTCATCATCTTCAATCGGTAAGTTTGCAGCGACGACATATCCTTCACCACTTTCGTTCAAGAGTTGACATGTTGCACCTTTGTCAACTGAGAATGGCGCCATGGACCAACTCTCAGTGAACCATTCTTGTGGCCCATAATCAGACTGCTGTCTACTAGGTTTGACCATTCTGTACATGATGTGTGAGTTCTTCATTTCCAAATCGATTGAGAAAGACGTATCAAGACACATCTCAACTGGCACTCCTCCTGATGATGGGATGTTTACTTCATCCGGTTCAACTAGAATCTGATTTCTTACAACGTTTGACATTGCAAGGTCTGCCCTTTCTTTTGGATTGTCAGCTATCTTAGTCATATAGAATGCTATACCATTGTTTCTTACAGCAATGTGGTCGATATCATCCTCGTGTTGGTGGAATGCAGTACCAATTTCCATTGTGTAACAATAGGAGCCGTGTACTCCGTAATGCCAATCACAGAAATCTCCAGTTGTCGGATAAAGGTCAGAGGATTGCATGTTGGTATAATCTGTCATCTCAGCCATTTGGTCACCGTGATAAACCAACTGGTCATGGTCAACAGTTTGACAGCCTGTGCAATGACCCCAAGGGTACAGAACCAGTTCAGAGTAGGAGTGGTAAGTCAAAGTAGCCTTGTAATCGGATGCTCCATCGCCATCGTCATCGTTCATTTCAGTCATGTCCTGAATGAATTTGGTCTCTGGTTCTGAGTTACCTCCAGCCCAGTCTTCATCGAGTTTTCCGTCATTATCGTCGTCCTCGCCATCGACATTATCTTCATTTACAACCCCGTCTCCATCATTGTCTGTTGTGTCAAACGGACCCGTGTAAACATCGTTATTCGATATTCCAGCCCGCTCATCTTCTGCAGGAGTGCATGTTCCTGGGACTAGTGGAATTGTCGCTCCGAGTGGCCATCCCCACTCGAATTGGTAATTTCTGTTGAGATCTACTCCATCACAATCCTCGTCAACTTCCTCATTGGGGTCAGGTAAGATTTCTGGACCGTTATTTCTGAGGTTCTTTCTCCAACCACCGCTAGGGCAGGATTCCCAAGCAGGTGCCGGGCAGAATACAGTTTGATCGTAGATGAAACCATCAGTGTTCAGAAGAGGAATGAGGTAAATCTCACGGTTGTTGATATCGTTAGTCAATTCGACTTCGCTGAAGTCTTCATCAACACCAAAGTCTCCTGGGTTGCAGGGTTTGCCGTCACCGTTGCTGTCCTGATATTGAGCTTCTAATGCTAAACAGTCTCCGTCGTCATCAACATGGCCATCCCCATCAGCATCTCCGAATGGGTCTTCGTCAAATAGGCCATCACCATCATTGTCAACTGGACCGCCGCCATAGTAGTAAGCAACTGTCTCAAGGAACATCATTGGAGTTGTGTGACTCATCCACTCTCTTGCGTGATGATTTCCTACAATCATAACGTCTGGCCTGTCTGCATAATTTCCAGTGTCGCCGTTGAATTCGTTGTATTCTCCTTCTTCAACGTCGCCAGTAATCTTCAACCATGGAGACGGGTTTCTGTATTCCCACCCCTTGTATGTGTCCGCAGTTGTTTCTTCACCACGAGCGTTTGTTCCACCATTCAAGCCTTCATGGTATTGAATGAAATCTGGATTGTCTGCTGCAATCCTCATCATCCTGTCACGAATGGTTTCAAAAGTATAGTACTCCTTGAATTGCATCATTTCATCGCCACCCCATGGGAATATATACTCACACTGAGCATTGTCATTTTCATCAAATTCACAATCGATGTACTTGCCTTCGCCATCTTGGTCCCATATCTCCCAAGGTGCAACTCCTTCTTCTGCCGCTTGATTGTAAGTGGAACTCACAACTGGAGATAAGAATGATAGCAAAAAGGGTAGAAGTAAAATCGTAAGCGAGGTTTTTCGGGATTCAAATCGCATGGCTACCGGCCCTTCCAACCCTTACCCCCTCTTCAAAGCGTCGCGTCAGTGGATTAGCCCCTAAAGGGGGCTATCTGAAAGTAATTCAAGCGAAAACAACATCTTCCTTGCGAAAAGAGAGGAATACATGCAGAGTATAATTGAGGCGATTCCAGGCCACGACAAAGAAGTTTACGGAATTAGCGTAGAGAGCGTTATCACCGCTGGTTTACTAGTTGTTATCATCTTGATAATTAGAGAACTAACTGGCGTGATTTTTCCTAGAATTTTCAGTAAGGTTAGCGTTGGTAGTGACGTTGCTAAAGAGGCGCTTTCGAACTCAGGAAAAGCCCTCGGGATCGCTGCCGGAAGTTGGGCAGGAATGTATCTAATCGAAGACATGGATTGGATTGTTTCAACGCTACAACTAGTGATGGTTGTTGCAATAGTTGTAACCGCATTCAGATTCGTTGGAGTTATTCACGCATTCGTGATGTGGACTGATGATGATGGCGAATTAGACGGTTCTCAGAAAACCGTCGTTTCAGCGGCTGAGAGCATTATGAGATTCTTGATTGTAATCTTTGGATTGGTATTCATCGCTGACGCACTTGGATTCGATTTGACTACAATGGTCGCAGGCTTGGGAATAACTGGCCTTGCTCTAGCCCTTGCAGCACAGGATACTATCTCGAATATTTTCGGTGCGACAACAGTTCTACTCGATAGGCCGTTCCAGGTTGGAGATTGGGTTGTAATCGGCTCGGTTGAAGGTGAAGTAATGGAGATTGGTCTGAGAACAACTCTAATTCGAACCAGCCTAGATACCGTGATTACAATGCCAAATGCAAATCTAGCAAACACGCCGGTCGAGAACTGGGGTAAGAGAAGGTTCAGAAGGTGGCAACCGATTTTCAAACTTGACATCAATTCTGACCCAACAAAGGTTTCTGAATTCTGTGATGGAGTTGCTAACTTGATCGCAGGCCATGAGATGACCATGAAAGAAGAGGATTCTTTCGCAAGGGTTTCTACATTGGGCCCTGATGCTATTGATATTGGATGCAATATCTACTGGAATATCAGCAGTGGAAAGGTTGAGCGGGAGGCAAGAGATGGCTTCTTAATCGAAGTCATGCAATTAGCGAAGACACACAAATTGGACTTCCATGACAACCGCAGGCGTCACAGTTCTTGACGCCAATCCGGTTCGGTAAGAGTGTAGGCGGCTGCGGAAATAAGCCAGATAATTCCAAAAGTCCAGTACCCGATGCTAGGATTGTCGAATTCTCCAGCGCGCCCTAACATGTAGGATGCAATCAAACCGATAATAGCAAGTGGGCTACCCATCAACATCAGCCTCATTACGCCGAGTTTGGCTTGGAATCTATCTACCCCATCGAGATATTTGTCCAATTCTTTCGAATCTAAATTGAAGGCTGTTGCTTCTGCCTTTTCAAGTAACTTCAAGTCGTAAATGATGTGTGCTATGCCCCCAGTAGCTGTTCTCATGACGTCCTCTCCACAATATCTCTTCAGAATCAAATCTCTCCACTCAAGCATGACCCCATGTTTCATGACTTGACGAATCATTGGGAGGTTGGTATCTTTCCTCCATAGAATATACTCGCTTAGAGGAATCGGAACTGGCATCATGCCATCCAATTCTATTCTAGGAATACCGATTGTATTGTAACTATGAGGAGCTCTCCAGAGCGTGCTTGTCTTCAGTGTGTCTTCGACTTTCTTTAGCCGGTCATTCCAACCGTATTCGTCTTGGGGAGTGCTCCAATTTCCAGCAATTAGAGCATTGTGTAATCCTGCAAGAGACTTCGCTGTTACCTCTCGTGGCTCTTCTTTAGGATAGACAAGAATATGATCTCCATCCTTATCTAAACCTGCGATTGGTAGTTGGAGGTGCTTCTCCAGTGAGGCTCTGAGTTGAGGATTTCTCCATAAACGCGAAGACTGTTTTCCTGTCGGAATAGGAATGATTAGTGCCTTGAATTCTCCGATGTCATACCACATACCTGTACGATTCTCACTCAGAATTTCCATTTTTTCTACCTTGGGCCACTCTCCCCAAGTGCCTTCAATTGTATTCCACCATTCCACGCTAACTTCAGGAACATGTAGTGGTAAGGTGCCCCATGAAGTGGTGATAGAGTCATCACTATGTGACAGGGCGATACCCTTTGGCCACCAAGGATGAGACTCCATGTTTAGAGCCGAGGGGCCGGTGGGGATTAACTCAAACGGTTGAAGTGAATCGGAGAGAGAGAGGGGGCGATGATATGGGTATCAGTAATCGCCTCGGTGACGTTTTGGGTTCCGCAGTTGAAGCAAAACTACTGCGCGAAGTAAAAGAACACGAAGAGAAAGTAAACCACCTTGCAATCATCATGGATGGCAATAGACGGTTTGCTTGGTCTAAAGCCCTGCAAACTGGCATAGGTCACAAAATGGGTAAAATGAAACTCGAGCAGGTTCTAGATTGGGTCCTAGAATTGAACATACATTACTTCACGGTTTACGCCCTTTCTACCGAAAATCTCAGTAGACCTGAAAAGGAATTGAAAGGCTTGTTCGACCTCTACATCGAAGGACTGAAAGATATTGCTGACGATGAGAGAATCCATGAAAACAAAGTCAAAGTTCAGATTATTGGACGCAGAGAATTATTGCCTAAATCCGTAAATGAAGCGATCACATATGCTGAAAACAAAACCGCAGATTACGATGATTTTACCTTCACAGTTTGCCTTGCTTATGGTAGCAGGGAGGAGATGATTGGAGCGATTAAATCGATTGCTGAAGACCATGCAACCGGCGATTTGCCCCTCGAATCCATAGACGAAGAAGAGGTCAGTCGCAGACTGTATACCGCTGATATGCCAGATCCTGACTTAGTCATCAGAACATCAGGCGAAGAGAGAATCTCAAATTTCCTACTTTGGCAAATGGCGTACACTGAATTGTATTTCACAGATGTTTACTGGCCTTCTTTCTCAAAGAAGGAATTGCTCAAAGCGATTCAAACATACCAGGCACGCAAGCGTAGATTTGGTGAGTGAAATGCCAAGTTGCGATGAATGTGGTCAATGGCCTCAGCCATCTCTTGCCGTTGATGCCGTTGTAATTCGAGGAGATGAAGTTCTACTCATCACGAGAGGAAGAGAGCCTTGGAAAGGAATGCTTGCATTCCCAGGCGGGTTTGTCGATAAAGGAGAAGACCCTGAGGAATCGGTAATTCGTGAACTCAAAGAAGAATGTGGAATTGATGGAGAACTTGTCAAAGTTTTGTGTGTGAGGGGTAAGCCAACAAGAGACCCTAGAGGACATGTTGTTTCATTGGCATATCTTGTGTCTGCAGATGGAGAGCCAACAGCTGGAGATGATGCTGCAAGTGCAAGTTGGTACAAAATTTCTGAAGTCAACAAGATGGCTGGAGACCACCTTTCAATCCTTAATGAGGTCAATCAATTCTGACCTTGTATTAGGCCAATCAGGTTCCTCCAATGCATCGGTTAGATGCAATCCTGCCAGCCATGCTGCTAGTATCGATTCATCTGCCTCTTTTGCAATAAATAATGGATATCCATCGTCTACAAGTCTGTCGAGAAAACCTCTCTTCGCTTTACTAACCAATAGTGCTGGAACACCTAGCAAAACAGCCTCGCTTGCTAAAGTGACCGACTGAGTAATCACTCCATTCATCTGTGAAATTCTGGTGGTCAGATCCCATGGATTTTCTTCGTATTGATTTTCATCAGCGCTTGTTACGTCTAAACCTTCTAACCAATCATCCGGGATTATTGTGATTTCTTCAGTATCATGGATTCCATTTCCAATCAGCCTTCTAACCATTACCTTTGGCGGTTGGCAAACAGAGATTGGCCGCATATGTGGGTGAAGATGAACATGGCCGTGCAAGCCGTCAATCCTGTGAAATTTACACTTCTTCTTCATTAAAGGGCTTGCCAATGAATCGGTGAAATGAGTGGGTATAATGACATCTGTTGGTTTTGCTAATTTGTGTGCTGTGTGGTTAATTTCTGTATCAGTGATGTAGATACGGCGTGCCTTTCGGGGTGCAACCCGCAACTCGATTGGTGCACCAACTGAAACTACCTTGTCTACCGATTTCAGTGCCTTTTTCGAAATACGACTCCTCTTCCAAGCCTTACGAAACCTTCCCTCACCTACTGGCCTAGGCACCCAGACTGTTCTTCTGCGAGGTAGATGGCCGTCGCCGTGTTCTAGCATCGCTTGGACTTCATGGCGCTCGCATGCAATAATCACATCATTTGGCTTAGATAACTCTCGCATTATTGGAGCTAGAAGCCTTGCGTGGGCTGGGTGGTCTATTACCCAGCCAGTCGACATAAACAGTCGACATTGACGGGCTATTTTGATGTGCCACCGTTTAGTGCATTGTAATATGGAGAAGAAAGCGATTAGTGTTCCAGGCTCGAAGTTGTACGGCCCTTACACACCCGGAGTCAAATCTGGTGGAGTAATTTGGTTATCTGGTCAAATCGATGTTGAAGCTGGAGATGATACCGCATCTCAAACCGCTGGTGCGCTAGCAAAAATCGACGCACTGCTCGCTGCTGCTGGAGTAACAAAAGATTCTGTTTGTTTCGCTCAAGTTCTATTGGATGATATTGGAGACTTCCAAGCTATGAACGAAGTGTATGGTGCGTGGGTAGAATCAATGGATGTCAAACCTGCAAGAGCCGCATTTGAAGCGGGTGCACTACCGGCAGGAGCCAAGGTCGAGATTGTTGTTCAAGCAATAGATACTAACTGTTGAAGAGTGGATATAATGCCGGGAACGCCATATCTAGAAAATGCCCCTGAAGGGCTGATGACGTGGCCTAAGTTATTGAAAATCAGTCTTCCAATTCTGTCTGCGCTAACCGCAGTTGCTTGGTGGAATGGTGTGCTTTTTGAGTGGGGAATTTTCCTTACGATTGGTCTAACAATATCATTCCTAACTAGGAGATGAAGTCATAGGAAAAGACTCTCACGCCCGTGCATGGGAGAGTGGCCTACTCACTGCTTCAAAGCCTACGACATTCGTGGACTTTCCGGAGAAGAGTTGTCCGATGAATTCGCTTACCGACTAGGTAGGGCAATGGCAACATACCTCGAATGCGAATCGTTCGCAGTTGGCAGGGATATTAGAAAATCCAGCCCAGGTTATGCTTCAAATCTAATTCAAGGACTGGTTGATTCTGGTGTTAAAGTCCTAGATTTGGGAATTGTTTCAACCGGTTGTTTGTACCATGCTTGCTGGACTCTACCGGTTGATGGAGGAGTTATGATCACTGCATCTCACCTTCCTATGCCAACCCACAATGGCTTCAAAATGTGCAGAGGAACCTTGCCTCTTGCAGGTGAAGAGATTCAAGAATTGAAGGACGTCTTCCTCGCTGGAAATTTCACAGAAGGCGCTGGTGAAGCAATCGACCATCCCCACGAGGATGCTTACCTAGAAGCGATTGTAGCTTCTACTGGTAAATTGGCTCGACCTGTGAAAGTCGCAGTCGATTGCGGTAATGCAGTACCTGGCCCAGCGATGGTAAAATTGTTGGATATGATTGGAGCAGAGCACATTGATCTATACTGCGATTGGGACAATACAGAGCCAAATCATGGTGCAGATCCAACACGAGAATACAACATGGTTGACCTTGCCAAAGTCGTGGTTGACAACGGGCTCGAATTTGGATTAGGTGCAGATGGTGACGGCGACAGAATTGGAGCCGTTGATGAAAACGGTGATTTCGTCTATCCTGACAGATTGATTGCTATACTTGCAGAAGACGTAGTAGGAAAAGAAGATGGAAAGGACTTGCTAATCTATGATGTCAAGTGCTCAATGAATGTCGAGAAGGCAATCGTTTCTGCTGGAGGCAGGCCAATGATGGCAAAGACAGGACACTCGTTCATGAAGCGAGTTCTCGCTGCTAATCCTGATGCACTAATGGCTGCAGAAATGAGCGGCCACATCTTCATGGCTGACAGAGGATGGTACGGATTTGACTGTTCACTTTACAATGCAGCAAGACTGCTTGAATTGTGGTCGAGGCGTGATGGACTTTCATTCAGTTCTGAATTGAACCGTCTTGCTCCAAACCTTCCAACAACTGGTGAGGTAAAGGTTCCATGTCCTGAGGATAAGAAGTTGGAGACCGTTGCTGCAATTACTGAAGCATTCTCTGATTTTGAATCCTCAACA
>Ga0213865_10000272_pt1 | contig 34643 bp, 39 predicted proteins | sample PICome_6_FD_160100 | JGI IMG/M metagenome (GOLD analysis project Ga0213865, IMG submission 160100) | Coastal seawater microbial communities near Pivers Island, North Carolina, United States - PICO282 | ecosystem: Environmental > Aquatic > Marine > Coastal | place: USA: North Carolina...
TTAGTTTCCCTAAGGATGTCCATAGTGACTTTAGCCACGTCAGTATAGATGTCCGATGGTACGTCACCGTTCGTAAGGTTCACACTAGCACCACCTACAGGGTCGCGTAGTAACGCTGAGAGGTGTTGCAGTCCGTTACATGTACCATCGCTTGCACATACTAAGCGTGTCTCATAGGGCTGTTGAGTGGCTCTAGCGTGTACCCACCCCGCCCACTCGAAGCACCATGCGAGTGCTTGCCACGGCTTGTCAGCCTCAGTCCACCAGAGGTTTCCTAGGGGATCAGCTGCTACTGCCTGAGCGTTAGCAGTATTGAACTCAACCCAGAGCTGTCGATCAAGTAGTGACACCTTGTCAACACCGAACAGGTTCGCACCATGGATCGCTAACCACTCTGCATCCTCATCTGTTTCGATAAGTGCAGGTGAGGCGAACTCTAGCAGAGCCTTGCTTAGATCACTGCCTTGGGGGTTCAGGTAGCCCGTTACAGGATACTTACGGCCTCGGAAGTCACACTGGTATGGAAACCAGACAGCACCGTACTCAGAGAACTTGTTAGCCTCTGTTAGTGTGTACTGTGTAGCTATGCGCTTGCTAACTTCTTTAGCATTAAGTCTGTATACGCGAGCCATCTCTGCCTTAGCTGCCTTGAGTTGCTCTAGCTCGTGCTCGCTCATGTCCTCTTTGTCCATAGTGATCTGCGATCGTGGTATCTCCCGTGGCTCCCGTGGTGGTAAGTCTGCTATCTCTGATCCTGCCTCCCATAGGTTGTTGAACACGTCCAACACATCAGCGTTCACTCTCCATGCTGTGTCCTGTAGTGTGTTTACAACAGAGAACTCGTGCGCCAATTTATTGACATCTTGCTTAGCCTTGCTGTGTAAGTAGAGGCGTAGTTCAGGTACGTAGTTGCTGTAGTACCCGCCACCTTTAACGCTGTCCCACGGTTTAGGCGGGATTATACACGGGGTTCTATGGGGTACTAAGCCTTCATTGAACTTATTAAAGTTCTCGATGAACTCTTCGGCCTCCTCTGTGAATGTAATGGTGGTTGGTACCTTGCGCCCCTTAGAAGCTAGGAAGCCTTCGCTTATTTTGGCTATGCCAGTTGATGTAACTAAGCAATCAATCAGCCGTACCCCTATCTTCTCCGCTTCTAGCTGAGCAAACTTAGGTGGAGACAAGCCGTCTGCGTTCATCTTGTGCATTAATCCTGCTTTCTTGTGGTGAAAGCTATTGCCTACCTTCTCGTTCGCCTTCTTAATCATACGCTTAGCGATGTCACCTTGCTCCGTCCACCACTGGAGTTGAAGTTCTGTTTCTACTTGCAATCCTACAGACCTTGCTACTGACAACACTGAGTTAGTGTATGATCCACTACCTTTGCGCACCATCTGATCTATGACGCAAGAGATAGTAATAAAAGCTAATTTATCTGCCGACACGCCCCTAGTCTTCCTTAGAATAGGATGCCCGCCTATGTATTTAGAAGGCCGAGCCTCCTCAATAGCATCGCTTAGAGCCTGTATCTGGTGGTACATAAGAGCTTGCCCATGCTTAGTAGCACTAGCTCGCCCCTTCTCTTGTAGTTTCCTTACATTGTTTCTGTACCTTGTAACACCTAAGTCAAAACAATCTTTTTCCAGTTCGATCTGATCGTTTAATGTAGTCATAACTTCACCCATATTTGTTAATATCCGTGGCTATTGCCTTGCGAATGTCCGTAGTGCCTTTAGTCTTCTTGAACTCACCTGTATCAATACTGTGAGAATACTTCACAGTAATATCTTCAGGCTTACACTTTTTACTGGCTATTGTATCTCTACTATCGAAGTAGCAATACACTAACCCCGCCTCTTTATCTGAATAGAACTGATCCACCTTATGTCTCCTCCAATGGTTTATACGCTTTACAATACACGATCCTAGGTGTGCTCTGATCCTGCATGAGCACCCTAGCAACCGCCTCGCACTCTACAATATCCGTGAACAACCCGCCTGAAAATACACCTGAGCTAGGCTCATCACCTAGCACCAACAGTGCCAACACATAGATAAGCATCACTCGTACTCCGCTGCGGGACGTGCCTCGCCCCATTGGTCTACGTAGTGTAGTTCACCGCCTACTAATACCGTATCAATGATGTGTTGCTCGGTGTTGTCCATAGTGAATTCGTTTAAGTCTTCGTTCATGTTATCGTACTCCGTGGATTGTGTGAGGTTGTATAGTTCGAGTGCATTAGTTAGTTCAATTAATGTGTTCATTGTGTTACCTCTTAAAAACGTGGGCTGTTGACAATAGCTATCAACAGCGCGGGTGATGATAATAACAGGATAAAGCCTGCTAGTTCGATTAGTTCTTTCAAGTGCTGCCTTTTGGTGTGTTGCTCAGTGGTCATTTTCGAACTCCCGTTTCAGTTTGATGTAGTTATCCCAAGCCTCGTCAGCAGCAGCAACAGCAGCTTCAATAGTAGCAGCAGCAGCAATAGTATCAGCATCAGCAGCTTTAGCATAAATAGCCCTAGCCTTCTCAACTTGTTCTTTAGTTACCACTGTCATACTCCTCTTTTAGTTGAACGTATTTATCCCAAGCAGCAGCAGCATTAGCAGCATCAAAAGCATAAGCAGCCCAAGCAGCAGCATTAGCAGCATCAGCATAAGCAGCAGCATCAGCAGCAGCATAAGCAGCAACATAAGCAGCAGCAGCAGCATAAGCAGCATCATCAGCAGCATCAAATGCAGCCTTAGCCTTCTCAACATCTTCTTTAGTTACCATTGTAATACCTCTCATCTCTTAGTGCGTCCAGCCTATCCTCCTCTAGCCTCTCTCGTGTCTCCTCAGGCGTTTCTATCCCCATACCGTACCTTATGTACTGCTCTACTGTACTGTCCTCCAGACAGTCGCACAGGGCGTTATGAAGGGCCGCTGCGAAAGCCACGGGGTGCTTGCTTAACACCCATTCATCTGCTAACACCTCAGCAATCAAGCCCTCTGGTAGATAATCCAGCATGTCTGCCAGCATCTCATCCCGTGCTTGGTCGTACAATTCCTGCTTATGTTTCATCGTCTCACCTCCACTAATTTATATTTAACACCTTCTATCTCTACCACCTTACCACTGCAAGGCTTGTTCATACGCATGTTAAACTCTTTTTCTGTTAGTTGTTTACCATTCAGATACCAAGCCTTACCACCATCAGGCCATTCAAAAGCTGGCCCATGTTCGCAATGTAGGTTATCATTAAGATACCAATACTTACTACCATCATCATACACCCTCACTTTATATTCTATCATCCTATACCTCCACTAATTTATATTTAACACCTTCTACCTCTACCACTTTACCACTACAAGGCTTGTTCATACGGTTGTTGAACTCTGCTTCTGTTAGTTCCTTATCGTTTAGATACCAAAACTTAGTACCATCAGCCCATTCAAGAGCTGGGCCATCTTCTCGGTGTTTCTTACCATTCAGGTACCAAGACTTACCACCACTAGCCTCTTCAATAGCTGGGCCATCTTCTCGGTGCCTTTTACCATTCAACCACCAAGTCTTGTCACCATTATCATAAACCTTTACTGTATATTCTATCATAGCTTACTCTCCTATTTAAATTCAATTACACGGAATGTTGGGCGGTCGCAGTCCCAGCAGTGGGCATCGTACCCACCGCGTAGCTCATCACCCTTGTGCGGTGCTTCTAGGTCTGTACCACCGCATAGCTCGCAGATTTCTACAGTTTCGGGTTGGTCAATACCTTGTAAGTGCAGGTTTGCTTGATATTCTGAATTACTCATGATTAAAATTCCTGTATAATGTAAGTGTCTTCTATGCCAGTCTCTATCACTGTCGTGCGGTCTAGCAAATACTCTAGCGGGTCTACGCCATCGCCTATGTCGTACTGTTCTTCGACACCCTCCAATGTTAAAGCCATATACTCACAGCGAATAGCCACGGGATCTAGTTCTAATTCCTCCCCTGTACATTCTTCGTACTCGTCAAGGTACTGCGCCATTGCGTAGCATAGATTATACGCGCCTACGTCTGTACCGAATACTTCGAACTTCATCAGCATGTCAGCTGCCTCTGTTGTGCTAAGCGTAGTTTTCATGATATCACCTCATTAAGTTTAATTGATTGTGGCCGTCCGTGGCCGTGGTTGTTTAATACTTACGCTCTACCGTAGGGCATACGGTTTTGAGTGCGGTATAGATATGCGAATCGTTATAGTTGCCTATAATATCCCCGCTTGTGCCCATTCCGTCCCCTATTTTAACACCGCTTGCATAAAATACGTCAAAACAAAATCGCCTTTGTAAGTCCTTTACTTTCTCAGACCTTGGGAAACGTCCTTCCTCATATGCTTGCGCAGCGTTTGGGTTGTTTGCTAGTACCTTGTCAACTCCAGCTTTAAGTATAGCTAAGTGTTCGTTTGTAAACTTCATGATATCACCTCATTAATTAATTGATTGATAGGGCCATCCGTGGCCGTGGTTGTTTAAACTAACCCGTTGATAAAATCTTGATCTACTATATCAACATTGCCCGCACCTTGCAACCACTTATTAATATGCTTTGTAGTTGTAACGCTGTACTTAGTAGATGACCGCACAGCTCTCCCACTAGGCAGTGTGGCAGCCACGGGTATTCCATAGCTGAATAAGATTAATACGCCCTCGCTTGAATATGTGTAGTGTAAGTTAGGCGACCCGGTTTTGATTCTCATGACGACGCCTCTTTCAGTGTACCTAAATACTCCATTGCATCTCTTTTTGTGGCAAAGGTGAAGCACCATTCTCTGTCATACCCGTTGACTTCAAATAGTTGCCATTCGTTGCTAGTACCTTCGTGGTTTTGACCGTCCACTTCGTATAATGAAGTATTACATTTTACTTCGTATATTCTATGAGCAACTCTTTTAGACTTCATAATATCACCTCATTTGATTGATTAATAATGCTTACTGTAATGTGTTGCCCCAACCGACCTAGGACTAAAGCCGCAGGAATAAAAAAGTTGCGGGGACGAAGCTTCTCAGGCTAGCGGCCAACTCTACGATACACCTACGATCAATAGGTGCATGGCAACACATTACACTAAACATCATTTGATTGATTAAATACTAGCAAACGCACCCAATAGATGCGCTTGATACTAATTAATCAGTTTATTTACCTCGGGGTGTCTATGTGTCCCTCTGCGCTGCCACGTGGCTTGGGGCTTATGGCTAACTGCGCCCCCTGATTGTGTCCCACACTGCTTAAGTCGCTTTGGCTAAACACCCTGTTTGCCTCGACTTGTTAACAAGTGTACACGCTTATTTCGGGAGTGCAAGCTTTTTTTTAAAATAAATTGAAAATAAATGCAATTAAATTGTAACCCGTTGGTTTCTATGGGGTTTTTTATTGAAGTTTTTTTGCTTGCTACCCCTCTACCATGCCCTAACGGCCATGTTTCGGGGTGCTTGCCTGCGGTAGCAGTGTCTTGTTTCTATATAAGCAACAAAAAGGAACAGATTGAGCACACCCCTAGGGTTCACCTTTATATTGACCAGCACCCCTCACCAGTCAACATGTAGGTAGACAGTCGGTGGTGGTGTGGTGTAGCTGTTGGTGTAGCTGTTGGTGTAGCTGTTGGTGTAGCTGTTGGTTCCTGTCGGGTTCCCTAGGGGCATGGTGTAGGCATGAACAGATGAAGCACACAAGCACCCCCCTAGACCCCCTAGGAACCCCTAGGCCACCACACCATCACCCGCAGGTACCCCTTGGGAACCCCTTGGGACACCCTTGGGATCCTTGGGGACACAACGACACGCAGTGGCGTGACTATGGGGCGGGGTTGTGGTTGCTGTGGGGAACGATAGGGGCCTAGGGGGGTTTTGGCCCTCGGGGTGTGCGTATTACCCTCTCAGAAAATTGTGTCAAATTCTCGGCACCTCCCTAGGGCGGAGTCTTTTCGCGGAGCCCTAGGGGACACAATAGTTAAAAAAGCGGCTAATACCTGTGTTACCTGTTGCCTACGGTAACACTTATATGTGTATGTATGTGTATATCCTGTTAAGTATGTATAAGAAGTATTATCATTAGGTACATTGAGCAGCCCTTTAGGAACCTTTAGTAATCCTTAACACCCTATAGTATACTATAGATATGCAAAGGGGGGGCGGGGGGTATCTATTCCTCTTTAAGGTCAGGTTGGGGATACCCTTAGGAATCAATAGGTTACATAGCCCCATTTATGGGGGTAGCAGAGCGTTACTTCTCCCTGCTTATCCCCCTTCCCAGTTACATATAGCTCAGAGGCTCTGTATGGCTCTCTAAAGGTCACTTCCTTCAGGGTAGGCCATCGCACAGGCTAAGCCCCCAAAGCTCCCTGAGGGCTCCTGAAGAGCTCCTACGCAAGCTAAACGGTCTATTCTGACCACCCAGCTCTTGGGGATGGCTATACAGGCTCCACCCATGTCCTCAAAGTCTTCCTCAAAGCCATCGTCTATCACCCTAGAGCGACACACAACTACCTTATCGTAGTCATTAACAACTAATACGCCAATTTCTTGACACTTAGCTAAGGGGGCTGCCTGCATTTCTTCTAGGCTTTGCCACCCTGCGTTGGTTTCTTGGGCATCTATCCAAGTAACCCTTACCATTGGGGCGTTTTTTAAGTCCATGTTAGTGAGCTCTTGGTTTGTGAGTTAATAAAGTTCTCTAGATCGTGCTGTAGACGCTCGGCAGCTAGTGCCTGCATCTGTTCATCCACGTCAGAGGCCATCTGTTCTGTCCAGTAAGCTACAGCCATCGCTAGGGCATCCAGTCTATCGTCATGCTTGAGAGCACCACGTAGGGCTGTGATGTGTGTCATCTGATAGGTGAGCATATACTGTGCTGCCTTCTCAGGTGGTAGACCCTGTACACTATCGTAGTCCCCTTGGATAACCTTGGGATCAATTATGAGCCGATGTTGGTTCATTATGGGCTCTAATGTGTCGATTATGCGTACTTCTTTCTGTTGGCTGTGTCGGACTTCCTCCAGACTTACGGGGTAAATCCTACGTAGGTAAGGCTTTAATAGTTCACTAAACATACCGTCACCAAAGTTAGATTCGACAAGTACGTAGTTTACTTTGTGGTCTTTTGCTATGTTAGCCAGCTCAGTTAGTGCTGATTCTTCATAGCCCCCAGAGATTCCCCCACACGCTGGGACGTACAAGAAGCCGTTCAGCATCTTGACTACAGCATACGAGGTTTCATCCGCTCCTCGACCAGAGGGATCTATCGCCAGCACTGAACCAGTGAAGTCCTCGTAGGAGCCTTCTAGAGCCTCTGGAGCGAAGAAACGATCTCCCCTAAGGCCTACGTTAGGTAAATCATTTAAAGGCCGTGAGTGGCCATACATGGGCTTCTGGGCTGCCTTGTCCCTATCTATTGGCATGACTATCAGATCAGCCAGCTTGAGAGGGTACTTATCAGCATCAGATAGAGATGTATCTAGCTGGAACTGCATAGCAAAGCCACTACGTCCGTAGCTCAGCTCACGCTCGGTGAGATCCTCATTGGTAAAGCGTTTAGGGTCTGTGGATTGCCCTATAGAAACCTCGGTAATACCTTTCTGGATCATAGGAGCCAGACGATCACCGTAGCTGTCTCTAGCTTTCTCTAGGCTAGGATACCGAGCAGGCCAGATACGCATTAGGTACCCACGGTCTGTAAGGGTGTTGTAGAGGCTCTGTTCGGTCTGTGGAGTCCCTAGGTACATGATCCTACCGTTGGGACTTAACACCGCGTCAGCCTCTTTGACGGCCTCTGCAAGGCGTTCTCGCATAAGGACTGTCATGGAGTTGTTTGGTACTTCAACGTCATCAAGGACGATTAGGTTTGCACGAGACCCCGTCAGCTGCCCTGTGATCCCCACGGACTTAACCGAAGGGGAACCAGAGGCTTGTGAAGGGCCAACGTCAAAGCTGATCTTGCTCCATCGTTGTTCGCTAGAGGCTACGAGGTGTCCCAAGATAGGGACTTCCATCATTAGTCGCTGAACGAAAGTGGAAAAATCGTCTGCACGTTGTTTAGACGCAGAGATAACCATTATCTTGTGCTCATGGTCATTAAGTAAGACCCAAGCGACAAAGGCACAGGTGAGGTAGGACTTACCTACCCCCCTGAAAGCCTCTATCACCGTCCTAGAACCACCGTTCTGTAGGAAGTCACAGATGTCCACTTGGACGGGGGTTGGCTCAGGGAGGCTTAGATGATCCCAGATGAGGTACACAAAGTTAGTGAACCCCTTGGGATTATCTTTCGATATTCTAAAGTCAACTGACATAGCTGATCCTATTTCTTGTCGCCACGGTTGGCTTTCACCGACCGTATCTTTAGGTTAGAAGGACTGTTGTCCCTCGCGTTGCCATTCTTGTGGTCTACATCCTTACCAGCTAGTTTGCCTTTGCCGTGGATTTTGACCATGTTTCTGCGAGCCTGCTTGCGTCCGTCATTTCGTCGACGCTGTTCGGGCTTCTTGTGGTACTCGTTGTACTCTTTCTTGTAGTCCCGTGGTTTAGCCATGAGGTTATCCTTTAATCATTGACTTAATCATGCCTTCGCTTGTTCCGCTAGTTGGTACACTTACTGCCTCAATAGCCACGTACTCGCTAGGATGTCCTGCTTTTACAGTGTTGGTGCAGAAAGTAGCTATGTTGTTCATGTAGCTAACAAGATTCCGCATTATATTGTTCGGGTAAGTAACAGTGTCGCTGTAAGCGTTTCCGTTTTGCCCGTGGATGTACATGGGGCATCTATTAACACCAGAATTCAAGTAATCCCGTAAAGTACCCGATAGTGAACCATCTGCGCTAGACCCTCCCGTTTGGTTGTTGGGGTCGATTTCTAGTTCTGTTGAGTTTATACGGCCTTGTGACTCAACCAACAACACTCCTCGGTACTCCATTCCACCATATTGAGTAACTACTGGGTTGCCGTCTGGGTAAAGCGAATCGCATCGTGCAACTTTAATACCATAACCTGCCTTTGCTGTGACACCTAAAGGGTCGGCAAACTTACCTGTTTCAGGCGACATTAAATCTATACCCGCACTGTCTATTCGGTTGGTATTGAAGTAATGATAACCCCATGAATCCAAGTAGTCCTCATCGCTGCCTTGGTAGATACCGTGGGCAGTTAGGTTTGCTACGTTAGCTCGGTAGTTAGTATCTATATCTGCTTTTGTTTGACCGCCTGCTGGCTGAGCGACTCCTGACCCCCCGTCAATTTCCTTTGCTGACCAATACTCACCCCCAACGTGCTCGATTGGGTATAGACGACCACCATTGCTAACTTGGTTAGCGGCTATAACGTCAACTACGCCCATGGGCCCCCATACATCGGCTAACTCGTTACGACCCCCGTCTGTGGGTGAAGCGTGAATACCTATAGTGACATCGGTGCGGTTTTCTAATGCCCACGCCTGAACATCCGCTAGGTTCCAACCACCACCTGTTCCTGCATCAGTAGGCCAGTCATCTAAATCCCAAGTTAAACAGAGTTTGTTCTTAGGAGCGTTAATTGCCCCGTCATTAACTGCATATTGCAACAAGATAGGAAAGTAAGTTGCGCCTTCTTGGGCGGCTGCGTCTGCATGGAAATAACAGTTATGTGTGCCATCCGTTAATTTCCAACAAACATAGGTTAAAGGAGCTGTGTCAACAGACGCTAATACAGTACGTCCCGATGCTCTGGTATCGTTTGAAGAGGGTGCTTGGTAGTGGGCGCATTGTATTGCTATTGTACCCATACCAGTGTAGGTGGCTTCTTTTGCACTGGGCGCTGCTGGAGTCCAAGACACTACCCTATCACACCCGAAAGGTGAGTTTTGAAACGCACCATCTTCAATGACGTTAGGGACAAAGAATGGGCATAAGTCTCCATTGATTAAGTCCAACAACTCACCCGTAAATGTTGCAGTCTGAGGACGGCTCAGACAAGCAAAAGAAAAACCATTAGCTGTTAGTTTAGTAGTTGGATTCCAAGCCCCTAATAAATCGGACAAACCCGCACCGCTGTTAGATATAGTTGTAACATGTACTTCATATCCAAACCTTTTCAACGTGTCGGCAACTTGTCGGGCGTTATCCTCCCTAGTGCTACTTGCTTGTAATAAGACTAATGCTTTCATACCCGTTTCTGCCCTACAAGATAAACTTCTATATCAGCAGTAGATGTCGTTACTACGTCAAGCGACAAATACGGCCCCCAATCATTCCCAGTAGCATCCTTAACCCTACCCTTTGGATTAGTGGTGCCTGAAACTGTAGGTATGACATCGAATGCCGTGGTGGGGTAAGTGAAGTCTTTGTCTGCGTTAATAGACAGTACACCAGAAACTGTTATGTTACCTGCACTAGCTCTTGCACAAACTGTTACTGTGTCAAAATCTAGGTCATTTAAATCCTGTAACGTAAGGTTTAAGGTGCCTGCCGCTTGTGATGTTACATTTACAAGTGTTGTTACTATAGTGTTATCGCTCATTGTTTATCTACCTATGTTTGTTTATCGAGTTGCTGAGATATAGGCTTCTGAAGTACCCACAGAAACCGTTACGTCCGTACTAGAACCACTGATACACATAGCATCAGCTAATACGATCTCTTTCATGTCATTAGCAGAGAAAGTCTCAATGACCTCCCATCCAGTAGATGAAGTCGCGTCAGAAGTCTTCAGAGAACCCCATACTGTTACGTTGGTATCCCCTTTGACAACCTGCACTACCCCACGGCCATCTGATCCGTTCATCTTAGGGTTAAAAGCGGTTTGTACAGTTAATTGTGCCATGATAGGCTCCTTAGTTTAAGTTGTTTAAGTCTTCTACCGCTTGAAAGGGTAGACGGTCTAATATAGAGGCTACGGGGCTGTCAGATGTAATTACATCCAGTGATCCACCGTTGTCCTTCACGTACTTAGTAATGACAGCCAGCTCTTGTGCTGTAAGCTCTCCACGAGCCAGCATTGACAAGAAGTGGTCAGCCAGTACATCATTTAATTTATCTACTTTGTTCATTTCTTAATTACCTTTGCTATCTTCTCACCACTACGTCCAATGACATAGCCCCCTAGACCTACCTGTAGTAACACCCACGCCTCAGCGTTAAGGGAGTTCGGTAGGAAACCTAAGGAGTCCCCGACTACCAGCAGTAACAACGTCAGCATTGTAATAGGCCGCCAAGTGGCTACCAGCCAGTGCTCGGATTGAGCCTCTGCCTGAACTATAGCCTGTTGTCCCGCTAGAGCTTTTGACTCGTAGTCGAAGACCTTTTCCATCGCTGCTGCCTGTACATCAAGTAGGTGTCCCTTGGCTTGCAGCTTTTCTTCTGTACTTGTGTGTAGCTCATCTACGAGCTGTGCGGCTGGTTTAAAGATACCAGCTATTAGGTCTGTGATTCCTAGCATATTAACCTCTTAGTTCTAAGACTCTTATAGCGTTATTAGTGGTTCCAAAGGGGTTAGATTCTACCGTCCATATCCAAGCATGAATGTCTGCGTCTATGGAGTAGGTAGCCTCGTTCCTGTTCAGTACCATTATGTCTGAGGAGCCGTCTGTTATTGCTAACGTATCGAAAGCACTAGCTGATGTGTTTTCTAAACCCACCCCTCCATACTGAACCTCTAGCTTTACTATCTCAGTTATTTGACCGTAGAAAGCGCCATCTACAGGGGCTGTTACACCACCTTTAAAAGTTAATGTACTGGGATCAATGGTACCGTAGGAGAAGAACCCGAAATCATAGCCGTAGTAGTTATTAGTGCCACCCAAGAGTGCGCTACCTACAGTTACCATAGCGGTATCTATAGCCATTACGACAGCCCCTTGGGTCATCGGGCCGAGCATGACATATGTCATCTGGTCGGTCAGAGGTGTAATCATGCTTTCATTGAGCATATAGTCACCCTATATTTAGTTTAGCTGAAGCCAGCCTACTAAACTGAGCTAGAATATCCGAGTGGATACGCTGGACGGAGGCGAGGTGTTCCTCACGACCCTTCTGTTCTGCCTCTAGCTTAGCAGTGATGCTCGCTAGGTCAGCCTTCAGGCCACCCATCTCTACAGCTGTAGTAAGTCTGGTTTCGTTACATTCTCTGTTTGCTTTATACTGATTGAATGCCAGCCAGACCATCCCCCCGCACATGGCGAGGAGGAGGCCGACTGTGGTGATATGCTCACCCGCACCAAAAAGCATCTCTGTGAACTTAATCCACGAATTCATAATGCTTTCCTTTAGTTAGTCCTAGGGGTTCCTAGGGGTTCCTAGGGTTTACTTAAACATAAGCCCCATAATTTCGCCAAGTTCCAGAGGAGCCTGACACAGAGCAAATAGCTCCTTTATAAGTAGCGGTACTGGGGTCTCGAAACTGAACCTCATCCCCTCTCTCCCAATCACCCGTCGTAGGTATAGAAGCCACAATCCAGAAGTTTGGGCGAGGCTGGTAGTTGTGGGCAAAACCATTGCCATAAGAAACATAGAAATTTCTTATACGAAGGGTGCCTGTAAAACCACCTGAAAAACTAACAGAGCTTAAATTACCGCTTGTTCTAAAACTACGCTCTACTTTTACCCATTCACCTGTTACTGTAGGGTTGTCCGTAGCTGTTACGTTTTCGATAGGGCTGCGGAAACTACCGCCAACATATAAACCAAAAGGGTACTGTATACTGTCGCCACTCCCTGCGTCATCATACTGGTACTCGTAGCTTATGCGTATTGTTTGACTAGCGTTATCTGGTAGCAAGTCTGTAGGGTATATTTCCACTCTTACACCGTTTAAATCAGCCCCAACTCCGTTGCCTAGTATTTCTAAATAGCTCCCATCAGCCCCACTTGTGTGTGAAACCGTGGCAGAAGATCCTGAAAGGACACCGTACCCACCACGGGTGAAAAGGGGGTCAGGGTTCCATGGGATGTTGCGCTCGTTTTCTATCCAGATGCTGTTAGAGTTTGTGGGTAAATACTTATACCTAGTATCAAACACGACTTGGCATCTATTCCCTATAGTCCCTATCTTAAAATTAGTATTCCCGTTGATATTTATTGTTGGGCGTGTGAACCTTAGCGCAGTGTTTCCCGCCTGACCGCTAACAAACCTCCTAACAAAGTCTTCAGATGTGTGTACAAAAGTAAAGACGCAGTCTTCATATATTTCTTCCTTTTGAAAACTCCCATCTATGTCACAAATATTATGATGAAGCTCAAAATACCCCTTTTTATGGTTAATGTTTGTTGTGTTTCTGGATACAGTGGGAATACAACACCTACTGAAATAAGTATTAGTATAAAGAGAATCTTGCAGTTCATTCTGGTAGGCGCCTACGTAACAAAACTCAATAACAGCGTTTTCGCAATTAAGTGCTGTACATTTTAAACTCGAAGTAGTCCTGTCTGCTTTCGTTTGGATACCTACCTCACAGAACCTGATACGGGCGTTAGTGTTTATTTTCGATATACTCACCCCCTCCAAGAAAATTCCTGTCTCGAAGCCTTCTATAGTAACGCCCGATCCTATTAACGTGCGTCCTGTCCTAGAGAGTATACCACATCTAGTAGTAGATGGGTCGTTATCTACCCCATACGTGTTTGAAAAGCCTGTTGTACTATCTGTAGCTACTCCTTCATTCCAGTAATGGTCGGCAAAAATGTGGAAATTATCTGAGAAACTGGCATCCCCGTCTGGGTAATGGTTTATGGTTTGAGCTAAATCTGTGTCGCCTCTAATTGAGATATTATCCACCGATACGTAGCCAGCCCCTGTAGTTGAAAAATACAAGGCAGTGGTAGTGGTATTCAGTATCTTACTACTTAATCCAACCCCTGTTATTGATGTGTTATGTGGGATAACTAAAGGGCTTGAAGTTAAGTAAGTACCTTGTGGTACAAAAACCCACCCTGCCGCGCTATCTATAGCAGCCTGTATAGCAGCCGTATCATCAGTAACACCGTCACCTACAGCCCCGAAGTCCTTAACACTTACAGTCTCCCTGAGTTTACTCTGGACATCCGTAGTAACAGCCCCGACACCCGCAGGCACATAAGCCATAGTCTCTGCGGTTGGCTGGGTTCCACTGGTAACGTCAGAGGGGTCTGGTATGTTAGCATCCTCTATTACCGCTTTGTTCCCGTTGGCTAGGGTATACCCAGCCCCCGAGGACTCCACAGAATACAAGCCCGAACCCTTAACGCGCACGAGCTGTCCTGCTTTTAAACTTGCTGCTTGTAGATCAGCGATTGTATTAAATATTTTCATTAGTTCTCCTATCCGCCTACTGAGGGGCGGCTATAGTTAGTCCTAGGGGTTCCTAGGGGGTCTATGGGAGTACGAAGACCCCCTGTTGTTATACTGTTATGCTTCCAAAAGTTTTCCAAGTGCCTGGCGTTCCCGAAGCTACGCACACCCACCCTAAAGTACCACCTCCTGATGGAGAGGTGTCATAAACTCTATCCCCTACAGACCAAGAGCCATCAACAGGGGCAGCAGCACCTTGTGACTCTTTCTGCGTCAAGTAGCTAAAACCTGAGTAATCTCCTGTGTCTAAGAGGGATGTGTAGTTGTCGATTACGTTGTTAGTGAAAACACCGCCCTGTGAACCTCCGTCTGAGTTTATAGCTTTCTCTACTGAGTCAATCCTGTTGTTTGTTACTACACTGTTTGCTAAGGCACCTTCAATCGTGTTTCTACCTCCATAAAAGTAATTACCTTTAATTATTGAATTACTGAAATTACCTGCTATAACGGATTTATAACCGCCAGATACCCAAGGCCCCGCAAGGCTAAAGCTGTTGTTAGTTATGATATTTTGAGATCCAGAGACTATACGCAAACAACCCTCTGTCTTTAGGTTTAAAAGGTCTGACGAGCTATCTTTAACAATGTTGCTGCTAATGACGTTATTGCTCCCTTTAAACCTTAAAGCATAACCCGTCACGTCTATTAGCACATTGTTGCTATATATACAGTTATCTTGGTCGTTAGATGACCCAATAGCGCCTACTGTAAAAGAACCTCCCTTGACAGTGTTATTAGTTATTACAGTGTTGTCGGATTCGTTTGCTGTGTCTGTCATAAGAATAGCAGCAGATCCGTCCCAGTCCTCTATGTAATTACCGATTACACGACACTCTTCAGAAAGACCTATTTCTACAGCGTACAAAGAATCTAGCAAAGGTGTGGTGTGTTTAAAGACGTTACCAGAGATAAAAGATTTTTTAACACCACCAGAGACACCATGCCTATGAGAGTTTAACGAGTAGTTGTTCACGTACCTTAGGTAGCTACCCCATGCTTCAGCACCTCTTGTGTCCTCGTCCCTGCAACCCTCAATTACTACGCCAGTGTACGCAGCTCTTGTCTTAACAGAGTTATCCCCGCAGTGTTTAAAATCGCAATGTAGCACTCTGAGGTTGTCCCCAGCTCCTCGTATAGCTACACCTGCATGGCAGTTTTCAATCCTACACTTATCTACTGTTATGTCGCTGTTGTTAGAAGCAGAGTTACTACCTTGCACTATAGCTGACCCGTGGTTGTACGTAGAAGGCAAAGACGTATCGTCAGGCTGTCTCGTAGGAGACCCGAAGTCATGTAAATAGCAGTTAGATATTAAAACCCTTTCGCAATTATCTGGGAAAGAAATGCCATTAGACCCCTCAACAACAGCAGACTGATTTACACCGTTACCGTCAAACTCTAAACCATCTATTATTAAATCTGTCACGTTGTTAGCTATAGAGCTGACATTAGTATTAGCACCTGATTTTAATTTTAGCGTAGACGACCCAGAGTAAGTCTGGTTCGGTTGTGTCCACACAATGTTTTCTACTATGTAAGTAAGACCACTACCAAAATCTAAAGAGCTTCCGCTATTTATAGCAGCCTGTATAGCCACCGTATCATCAGTAACACCATCTCCTACAGCCCCGAAGTCCTTCACAGAAACCACAGCCTTAGCCTCAAGAGCATCAATATCAACAGCATTCTGTGCTATATCAATGACGTTCTGTGCTACCTGTGTGGTGTTGAAGTCCTCACCACCGAGTGCTGTAAAGAGCCCGTAGGCACTCAGTACCGTACCTGCTGGGTATGACTCAGAGAGAGTCACGGTTCTATTGGGTAGGTCTAGGGTGTAATCTGTACCCTCAGACAGTAGCGTGTTATCTACGCTCTCCCCGTTGATCCTAAAGTAAGGCTCAGCCCCTAGGGTCTCCGAGAATACAACCACAGTCTGCCCACCAGTTAGCGCCTTGGATGCCAGCTTTTCTGTAGTCGTGATGTTGTCTAGGTATTCCGCTACGCCCACCTGAGCGTCCAGAGCCTCCTGCATGAGATACAAGAGCTGATCTGAGTTCTTATTTAAGTCCGCCTCGTCTAGGTAGGTCGAGTTAAACGTAACTAACCTCGTAGAAGGGCTTGTAGAGCGCCTCACGATGACCTCTTGGGACACTAGGGGTGGTGTCAGTAAGTTGACTATCGTGCCTGTGAGGGTGTATGCGGAGGTCTCAAGGGCAACCCCCTGAACCTCCACGCTGATGTGCTCCGCCTCTAAGTAAGGAGGAGCTGTAAATGTTGTAGTTACACCGTTTGAGATGTATCTGTTATAAGAATAAGCCATTAGCATTCCTTTCTGTTTATGTTAGCCAGCTCAGAACAAGCCCCTGAGTTTTACTAGAACCCACGCTATGAGTCTACTAATAAAAGAACCCGAAGGTCTGTAGGGGCTTGGGGCTTTACAAAGTTAACTGTTACTGGGTCTGAGGGTACTGACTCTAATCCTGAGGTTTCGTCAAAGGAAGTTACAGCGTAAACCCTAGTCCCTTGCTCGATGTTTGTGAGTGTGAAATGAGGTTCAACGATGTTGCGTACAACCTCTACGCCATCTTCGTATAACCTGTAAGTAATTGAAGCAACACCTAAGGCTGACCCGTCAGTGCGTGTAGTAGGTGCTTCCCATTGGAATTTTAAATGTGCCATTATCGTTCCTTGTTCAGTTAATTAAGGGGCATCTGTAACAATGTCAGCAGCTGTCATATTATACATCTGAAATATACAATTAGCCTCAGAACCATTGTCTTGCAAGTAAGGATATGTGTCTCCGTCTCCCATTCTCCACCAATGTTTAGGCTCTGTTGTCAATGACGATAAGTCAAAAGGGCTTCCACTATTATAGATAGATGATATGTTTGCACTTTGGTCACTATCCCAAACAGCGATTTCGTCAACCTTGCAACCTCCTTGCATATATTGCGATGAACCATACCTGCCGACTCTTAGGTTGTCTGCATCTATACCACTTGACCAACCATAATTACTTTCTGACCAACTTCCACTTGGAACAACGTTAGCTCCATCAATAAATATACTGAATCGCCCGTAGTAACTATTAATATCGCCACTACTCGCACCTGTTGTGCCTCCATTGTAAGCAATCATAATATGATGCCAAGTATTGTCGTTTATTGAGTTGTCAGGAGAATGGAAATTCAAGTGATTATTACTTGAGCCATACCTGAATCTAAATCTATTGTTACCTCCTTGATAGCGTAAATATAAATGACCACCATTCGTTGTATCATTGTCACCGAAGTAAAAAACTGTTTGTCCGTTACTTGTGTCGCTACTACCTTTTAAATACAGAGATATTGTCCAAGCATCACCACTCCCTGAGCCATTTGATGTTCTTCCAAGAATAGTGCTCAACAAAGATGCGTTAGCACCCAACCAATCTTGGTTTGAAAAAGTGATACTTTTAGTATTAGAGAAGGGGGGTGTAGCAACTGTTAAAACTATTGTTTCGGAATCTTCACCGTTGTAATTGATTGCCTTTACAGGTATATTGTAAGTTCCTACTGCTAAAGACGAGCCACCTATAAGTTTTCTTACGTTACCTTCTACAGTAGTGACCCCACTTACATTCGATAAATCCCACTCGTAGCCCACACCGTAAGTGGCAGTAAGCTCGTAGTTTAAAGAATCGCCTTCAGTTAAGCTAATAGCTGTAGACGAGGTAATTACAGGTAAGTTCGCAGCAGCTCCGCCTGTGTGAGCAAATAAAGCATTTAGCTCATTAACAGCAGTAGCCAGCACCTGTGTCACAGATACCCCACCAATACTAGCGTTTGCTAACCTGAGATCGCCATATATCACTACGTCAGCTGAGTGCTTGATGATGTCTATATGCCCGTCATCGTTTGCTGAAGCTCGTATAGAGTTTACTGCGTAAGCATCCCCGTTGCCTAGAAGAATCGTGGTTTCTGTGGGGTCTACAGAAAAGTCTATTGTGTCTGTAGCTCCTAGTTGGAACCGCCCTGTGTTGTTAGCTACGTTAGCGTTCTCGTTTACGTAATCAACAGCAGCCTGCGCGTCTACAAAGACGTTACCATCTTTATCCGAAAAATCGGAGTACTCGACAGCATAAAATTCATATTGAGTAGTTGGAGATGTAGAAGTGCGTATGTCGTTAATAACGTTGAAACGGGTAGAGTCTTCTGCGTTTACTTCGGCACTTAAACATGCATTAAAGTAAGCGGGGTTAGTAGAACCAACAAAGTTAATGCAATTAGCTGCCTCGTTGCGTGTGATTTTTATAGTCATAAAGCTACCTTATTACAGTTATCAGTGTGGTTAAAGGTTGTATCAATATAGAGTTATCGCAGCGTATGGCAGGTAGTGCTCTAGCATTAACATCTTCAGCAGAAGCAATGTAGGCACTCATCTCAACCCTATTAAGATATGCTTGTCCTTGTGTCCCTGTGCCATAAAAAATAGGCTGGGTGGTCAAGGGGAATGTATACGTTACGTTATTGTTAGAATCTCTTGTAGCCCATATTAAGCCTACTTCTAATGTGGAGTTAGCTATGTGTGGCACTACGTTAAAACTGAACCTAACTTGTATACGATCTCCAACCGCACATTGCGACATATCGAAAGAGCCGTTTGCTGCTGTATATTGTAGATCGCCTGTTGTAACGGCAGCAGAAAGTGAAGTATCGCTAAAGTCTATAAGATTATTGATACCCTCAGGCATGTACAAACCACCAAACAAGCCTTTAGTCTGATCGAAAGCAGGGTCTGTTTCACCCCAGTATTCTATATCGTTTGCGACTTGACGGGCTGTGTCAAAACCAAACCTACGCCAAACGCCCCCGTCTGCTTGTGTTTGAGTGTATTGGACATTAGAACCTAAGTCATTGGCTCCTGATTGCCCGTTTACCCTGTCTTCAAACCCACCAGTAAACTCGTAACCTGAGCCTAGGTTGCTTATGTCAGCCTGTAGTGTAGCTATGTCAGCTGCGTTCTGTTCGCCTGAAGCAGATGGATAACCACCTTCTGCCTGTAAATCTAAGGCTTCTTGGTTTAAGTAAAAAGCCTGTAAACTGTCTAAATCAAGAGTTTTCTCGCTAAACCCTGCGCCTGTCGTGTAATCTACAAGACGACCCAAAGGGTTCGATTTTCTTTGTATTCTTATCGCACTCCCAATCGTAGGAGTAACAGTGAATGTTAGGATAGTACCATTGATAGTATAATCATCACCCAACACCTGCCCCACCGAATCCTTGGTTACAAGGAGGTGGGACGTGTCTATATAAGGAGGTGTTGTGAATTGATTATTCCCACCAGTGGCTGTATATTCTAGTATGGAATAAAATGCCATTGTTAAGTCCTATATGTTAGGGAATAAAGATTTATCTCTGTTTTCTTGTTTCTTCAGCTCTAGACTCTCCTGCATAAGCTCAGGGTGTTTCGATAGGGTCATGCCGACAGCATTCTCCCACACCTTGCTTCTCATTGCGTTGATAGCCTTAACCCTAGGGCTTGGGTCATCAGGAGTACCTAAACCTGTCTTATTACGGGTAATCTCTAAAAGACCCCTCTCTAATGCTTTACCTTGCCTAGCCACTTCCGCTAGTATTACATTGTAGACGTTAGACTTTCGCCCATCTATCATGATATACTTCTCACGTAGATCCCCGTCAAGATGCTTGGTTTCTGTAGGGAACGATGTAAAGTTACCGTACCCGTTCTGCTCCAACCGAGCGATAAACTCACCTATCTCCTGCTGACCCTTGGAGTCATAGTGAGATGAGTAGTCATACGGTAGGAAAGCATTCCAAGTGCTCGTGGGGTTGTGTGTCTCCCGCACCTTCCCGAAGATGTTATGCTTACGTGGGAGGGTGCTGTGGTTAGGGCTGAACTTACTCAGCAGAAGCTGCGATCTAGTAGCTGTAGTGATAAGCTCTGTGTCGCCAAAGGTCTTTTGTGTCTTAGAGATTTCCGAGGGAATGACAGCTAGTGACTTCTTAAAGATGAGATCCATTATCTTATCCATAGCGTCCCCAGAGTCCCCTGCGGTTGTCTTATCGAGACCAGATGTAAGTACGCTTGCTGTCTCAGTGATACCTTGGAGTAACCCAGAGTCCTTGACGGCGAGCGTGATACCAGTCATAGCAATGCCTAGGTTCTGCATAGCCTTGTTGGTCTCTTCTTCGTTCAGGTTACCTGTGACGTTAGCTCTCTCGTAGCCTTCCAACACGTTCACCGCCATTAACATGGGAACCTTAAAGGGTTCTATACGGGAGAAGTCTATCTTCTTGCCGTTGTCTAGGGTGATGTTCATCTGGGGCTGTGAGGATTCTTCAGCTGCTGTCTTAGTCCAGTCGCGGTCTTTGCTGCCTGTGATCTCCCCTGAGGCATACTTAGCCATCGTATAGCCTAGTATGGCATTACTCAGCATAAGCTCTGTACGAGCCGTAGCTTGCCTGTAGTGGCCGTTGTTACCTGCTAGGTCGTCACGGAAACTAGGGAGCACTAGGTTAAGTGCTGGGGTCAATCGAAAGGCTTCCTCGATAACACGCATAGGTGTTCGAGTGAACAGTAGACCCGCTAGTTTGACTACGGGGTGCTTCTGGTGGAAACGCTCGACACCACGGGCAGCTGCTAGTACGTATTGAGTACCTTGCTTGCCTTCGCTGGGGTCGAACTCTTTCTTGTACAGAGCACGTTGAACCTCGTCCAAAGCTCCCTCATCTACGAGGCGCTTGAGTCGGTCAGATCCCATACGGGTGGCTTGTTCTGCTACCCATGCGTTAAGTTCTTCACCGTCCATACCCATAGCAGAACCCTTTTCCATTAAAGGTTGGATAGCTGCTGCGTCAATCTCACGCTGGTAGCCTTTAGCCATCTCAGCTTCGATGTTACCGTCTATGTAGTCAGTAAGCTCTTTACCCTTGAGACCCTTGGCTATCCCTTGGTTCTCCAGTAGTTCAGACGCTTGGTGCATTAGGAAGTTACCAGCGATTAGCTCTTGGTTGAAAGCATCGGTTGCCGCTAGGAGCCTAGGGAATGTACGAGCACCTGCGCCCAACTTACCCTTGACCTTGATACCACCCTCTAGTATACGAGAGGAATCCCTAGTTAGGAATGTCTGCTCATACTTGAAAGCGTCCTTAAAGGCTAAATAACCAGCAGATGCGTGTGTTTGCATCATGCTTAAACCACGTGCTGCTTCTCTAGCTCCAGTAGCATTCCATTTCTCAGGGCTGTTCACGAAACGTAAGATGGGGTAAGTAGCAGCCTTAGTTAGAGGCCAAGCCATGTTTATGGCTACTGTCTTCATAGAGAACACGCCACCGATGGATAGTTCTACCGCTTGGTGTGTTAAGTGGCTCGCTTTCTCCCCGATTGTCTTCTTAGTACGCTCGCTCATCTTGAGAGCCTTGATAGTACCCTCGCCTTCAAACGGCTCTAGCGCCTTGACGTATGGAGCACGTTCGTTAGCTTTAGCGTTCATCAACTTAGTGGCTAAAGTCTGGTCGCCCTCGTTCATTGCTTTAACGATCAACTTTTCAAAGTTAACCTCGATCTCGTTCAGTCTGTCTGAATAGTATTTGATGGAGGAAATGTCCACTGCTTCCTTAGTAACCACACCGAACTTGTTCCTAGGTATGAAGTAGTTCTGGGTGTCCTGTAGCAGCCTACCAGCGTGGCTGGCATTGTAATCGTATAATTTCTTAGACTCTAGCATTGCGACACCAGCCCTCTCAAGCTGTTTATCCAACCTCTTGATGGTTTCTGGGTCTTCCGTTTTGAGTCTAGCTGCCTTGAGTTTAGAGTAGTTAAACGCTATCTGCTGAGTAGCTTCGTTTACGCGCTCCCCTAATTTAAAGGATTCACCCTGCGTAAGGGTCTTAGTAGCCAAACTAGCTACGTACTCATCCACCTTCTTAGGGGTTAGAGTCACTAGCTTATATAGGTCATCGACTGTAGGGACAACACCACGGGTGATCTCTCCTTCAGTCTTGACAGTGTTTGTGGTGGTTCCGTCAGCGTTCTCTGTGACCTTATGGGTCTTTAACTCTACAGTACCAGCTGCCTCAGCAGCACCCTCTTTGAACTCAGGGTCTAGTACATCGTCAGTCTTGGCTACGTCTGCTGTAGGTTGCTCTGCTTCTATCTTAGAGGCTACCTCTGCATTAGCCATTATCTTCTTTTCATCTATTTCAGCTTGCTTAGCTTCCTGAGTGGCTCTGAACTTAGCACCAATCTTAGAGCCTACTACATCAGCACCTGAGGCTAAAGCAGCCCCAGCAGCTCCGCCTATAGCAGCTCCTGTGAGAGTTTGTCCTACGCTGTACTCGTCTTGAGTACCTGCATCCCTACGGACGTTCTGGCGTATGTGGGCGTCTGCACCACCGACTATAGCTCCCTCATAGGCTCCTACGATAGCAGACCTCTTAACAGAACTCTTGATAAGCTCCTTAAAGCCTTTCTTACCCGCAGCCTTAGCAGCGAGGCCAGCAACAGCACCTGCGCCCAAACCCAAGTAGTTGGTGGGGTCAGAGGCCATCTCTTTAGTAGCGTCCCATGTGGTCTTCCACGACATGTCTGTATTGTCGTATGTGTCCATCATGTACACGAAGCCTAGCTTAGTTTCGTCATCAGCTTCGGTCAGTCGGTTAGCATCTATACCCATCTCAACGAGGTCAAAGTTAAAGCCAGCCATTTGCTGTAGACCGTACTCAGCCAGCTTCTCTTCTATAGTATCACCCTCGATGTCCTTCATGGACTCTAGTGACGGGTTGGACTTATTGTGTAGCTTGTATACCTGAGCAGAGGCTTTAATCCAAAGCTCATCATCTTTCAGTGTCTTGTAGTTACGATCCTTGACGATCTCAGCACCCTCGAATTGGGATACTGCGGGTTTATCTAGGGGTTTGAGTCCTCGTGTCTTGGCTTCCTTCAGGATAGACCGCGCCCCTTCTTCGTCACCGTTCGTCCATGCTTCTTTAGCAGCAGCTCTATATTCTTTGTAGTTCTCGTGTGCAGGAGTAAAGCCAGCTTCTTTGGCCGACACAAGAATAGAACGTGCTCCTTCCTTATCGCCATTATCAAAAGCGTCTTTTGCCGCAGCATAAGCATCGCTATAATTGGTATAGGTCATATCATTTCTCTAGTGGTTTTCGTGAGAATACTTCAAAGGACTCTGTGTCCTCAGCTGAGGGTGACAGACCCATACCTTTGGCCTCCCTCAGGATAGCTTTAGCTTGGTCTTTGTCACCACTATTATAAGCAGCCTTAGCTCTCGATCTGTACTGACCGTAGGTAGGCTGCTCTGGTTCTGGTTCTGGTTGTGCTTCTGGTTCTGGGGCTAACGAAGTCATGCGCTCTATTAGTCTTGTGGCTCGGCCTTTAACCTGACCCGCCCATTTACTATCTAACATCTGAGCGCCCGCTTCTTCGTAGTCACCAGCAATAAGTGCTTCTTTAAGTTTAACGAACTTACCTAGTCTCGTAGAACCTAAGTTAAATGACATGTTCGTTAAGATGGCTTTCAAGTTAGGGTCGTCAGTTTTATAGAACTTATCAGCGTCAGCTTCCGCTTCTTCTAAGTCTATTCTATACCACTCATCGACCACTTCTTTAGGTATGGGAGTACCTTCAGGATACAGAGCTTTTTCTGCGTCTGTAAGCAAGTGACCGACACCTCCTGTCAAATGCCCTTCTGTGTCCACGTAGGACTCCATTACCCTACCTTCATCTATTTCTATTTGGGCGCTTTCATTACTCATCTTGAACCTCTGCTTCCATAGCACTAAACCCGTCATCGTCATTAGCTGGTTCTATATTAGGCACAATGTACTGCTCTATTTCTTCTACCGCTTCTTTCCTCAAGTCTCTAATCCAATCCTTTTGCATTCTACGCGATGGTTGTTTACCGTTATTCTCTTCCATGTAGTCCACAAACTGACTGTATAGGTCATCTTCAAACTGGTCTAACTGAGTCTGTACCTCTCGATCCAGAAGTAACCTAGATTCATCCCCGAAAGAAAAGGTTGACTTACCTGCCGCCTTGATGGACGCGATGGCTGACCCATAGTTCTTGTTGGTTGCCAGTTCATTAGGCACATCCTCTAGCCGCTCAATACGAGCGATTACAGTATCCTTATCTGACTGTCTCATGTCCTCACGGGCTAAGATTTCATTGCGGATGTCATCTAGGTCATCCCCAGAACCCAACCTTTTCTGTGCGTGTAGACGAGCAGTCTCAGCAGCCTTCTTAGATTGAGGCACACGGATTAACTCTGTTTTTTCCATACGCTGTGCATGGCTGTATACAGCATTAGACTCATTAACATAATCAGCAGACGAGAAGGAAGAAGGATCTGACAGATGTAGTTTGTTTATCTCTTCTATCTTATTGTCATCTTCTATCTTCTGGTTTTGAGCTTCTTGTAGCTGTGTCCTATACCTTGAGGATACCGAGGCTTCATCTATAGCAGCCTTATGCTGTGCTATCTCATTTTGAGTGAGTATGTTTGTCATGCTGACAGGGATCTGGTCTAAGTAAGATGAGTCTTGAGAGCCTTTAGCTTTCGCTATGTAAGCATCTACTACTAAATTCTTGACCTGAACATTACTGAGACCAGACTGCTGTACTGCGTCTGACTTATCCCAAGCCTCTACATCAAAGTCTTCAGTCCCTATAAGACCCTGAAGATCCACGAGTAAACCTTCTTTAAGCTCGGCCTTAACTTCCTCACTCCTGAGCTGTCGTCCTGTGTTCGTGAGTGCTTCAGCTGCCGCTGCGTACTGGCTGTAGAGTGCTCCGTTGTATACCTTCGAGGCACTCTCGCTTAGCTCTGGGGTCATCTCTAGGATCGCTTGGTCTCTCAGGGCATCGTCTGTGAGTGCGTCAGGATTCTCTGAGAAGTAGTCTTGTAGCTTCCCTGCGGCCTCTACACCAGCTTTCTTACCGAGTCGGTTGTTGAGCTGTAGGGTAACTGCGGGGCTGTACTGGGCGAAGCCACCGTGGTTCTTAATGTGATCTATGTCACCAGCTTTCACTGATGCTTCTGCTGCTGCAATCTCACCGTCTAACCCCGCGAGGTCTTCGGCTTCCTTAGACTGTCTGTAGTTCTGCGCTAGGCCACTCAAGCCTTGGCCGAGGGACTTCAGGGCTTCTGCTGTTTGTAGCTCCCGTGGTTGCTCAGGCTGTACGTATGTGTCAACAGGCCGAGCTACTGTAGATAGATTAGGGGAAGCTATAGTGTTCTGTACGTCTAAAGATTGTTTAATTGATTTAGGCATTAGCCCTCTCCTATAGTAGTCTTCTTACCGCCATAGCCGCCAGCCGCAGCTGCTCCTGCTACACCGCCTGCTATCGTCAGAGCTGTGGCAGCTCCAGATGGTCGGGCTACTGAGTTGATACGGGACTGAGCACCAGACATGATGCCTTTGGTGTCCATCTCTCGTTGCATGTTGTTTCGTTCTAGCTGCTGTGTTACACGACTATTAGATACTAGACCTTGCCTAGCTATGTCCTGTAGGGCAGCGTTACTGTTTAGTGAAGCACCTGACTCCCCGCCCGCTACGGTAGCTGTAGACATAGCCTGCATCATCTGTAGGTCTGTGTCCATCTGCTGTTGGAGGGCGTTTTCTTCGTCTTGTGCTTGTTGTAGGTTGAGCTGCATTAGTTGGTCACTAGCGGCAGCAGCTGCATTGGCTGCGTTAGCCTCATACATCTTCTTCTGCCCAGCTGCTTGTTGCTGAGCTGTGACCATGCTTAACGCACCCATTGAAATAGTTACTGGATCACACATTTGGGGTAACCCTCACAAATTGGTAAAAAGGCTCCTTACCCACACCGTATTCTGGAACAAGTGCGGTGAAGGTAAAGCCTAGGAATTTTAACCACCTGATCGCTTTATCGTTATCTCGGTGGACGTAGTTGATTAGTACAGGGTTCTTCTGGGCTATATCTTCCACCCACTCCTTACCCTGCCGAAGGAAAGCTCTCTGTATAGATAGGATGCCATCACTTGCTAACATCCAAGGAGAGCTAAACACCCCGTTGTCTGCCACACCAAACATACCTATAGTCTTACCTTCTCGGTCTGTAATGGTGTAGCAGTCTTGGGATACCTCGTAGCTTGCCTGTAGAGCCTCTAGGGGACTAAGTCCGTTTGAAGCAAACACTTCGTCTTTATCTGCCTGTCGTAAATTGGGAGCAAGCTCCTGACAGTCGGAGTGCTTACTTAAACGGTAATGTATCATTATTGAACCCTTTGTGATCTCATGGTTACATAGCCTTCCCACTCGGCACTTTGGAAAGTACAGGGGAGGTGGCTTATGCTGCTTAGGCTTATCTTAGTTTCTTTGGCTTGGCTCTGTAGCCCAACCTTATATACATCTTGGTCGGGTATGGTGGCTAAGCCTATGATGTTGTTGTTACTGCCTAGGTATCTAGGAGCGTAGCTAGTGACTACAGGATCTCTACCCGTAGCCTCTACAGTAACATCGTATGCTGCTGTGTCGGACGTAAGGAAGGAGATAGACCCCAGTTGAAACCTAGAGAGCTGTGTCGGTTTACCGTCAGCTTCCTTGTGGGTTCTTTCTGAGAGGTCGTAAGTGAACCTATAGGGTTCTCCTGCGTCTGCGTAGTTGTCTGTCTGTGCTCCATCCTGCAAGTGCGTCAAGGCCAGATGATCTACTACTAGCTGTAGGGCAGCTGTAGAGGAACCAGTGGCTATTAGCTCACCCCTGTGGGATATGAACTGAGTGGAGTTAGTCACATTCATTACGTCTGTGATACCAGTCGTAGTTGTTATAGCCGAGGTCAGACGTACTCTGTGATCCAATAGCGGGGCAAAGATTTTGTCTGGTAGTTCCTTAGCTTCTGTTATGTACGAGAAGGTCACTGTCTCATCAACACCGTCCGTGGGGAACAGGGAGTCGGACTCTGCGATAGATACCTCCCACTGTCTCTCTTGATCGCTGATTACTACAGAGTCATCCACGTTCAGGGTTAGCCCGTTGATGGTGACTGAGTTGTAAGGGTTAGCGATACCTTGTGTCTTGATGTGTACGTGACATGTAGTAGATTGCAACACACCGTACTGGAAGTATTCGTACTTGCGTGTGTATGCTGCTGCTACGTGGTCTGAAGTAGTACCGAACACTGTGTTGTTTACAGACCCGTAGTAGATGAAACCATCGGGGTTGAACCCACGCTCATTTAGCTCGAAGCCGAACGAGGACGCTGGGTTGTTATCTACCAAGTTAAGTACACCTGTAGTCACCACGGGTTCCCTAGTAAATGCGTCTTGGATAAAGCGGGTAGCTTCGGGGTTAGTCAACTCCATTAGCTCCAGAGAACCCGAAGCAAACGTGAGGTAAACCCCAGTGTTATTGATGTAGACATTAACTACTTCTTCATCAAAAGTCCACTTAGACCATGCGCTCTGTAGTCTCTCTCCACCTTGGTCGTACCAGTTGTAGATGTAAACAGTCTTTAAGTCTTTGTCCGTTCGTACAAGTAAGATGTCCTCGTTAGCTGTGGCTGCCATCTGTATGACCTTACCCTTAACATACTCAGGGACGTGGTCGGTTACTGAGGGGGCTGTTACTAGCTTGGCATCACCACTTACTCGGTAGTCACGGATACCTGAATACTCCCCGTTGGTCTCGGAGAAGAACAGGCTGTCACCCGCTAGTGCTGGCTTGGCTGTCAGGTTGTTCCTGTAGCTGGCCGATAGGGTAACTGTAATGTCTAGGGCTGTCAGCAGCGTATCGGATGATAGCGTGAACTGGTTCAGCTCTGAGAAAAGGATCAAGTCCTCTTGGAAAGGTATAGCAGCTTGGAGGTCTGCTACCTCGGCTTGGCTCACCGCTACGTCTATAGGGTCAGCGTCCAGTAGTGTGCGTACTGTGGTGCGGAAGAAGTTACCGTACTCGCCTGCTTCTGAAAAGACGATGTTCTCGCCCGTCAAGAAGCCCAAGCGGTTCCTGTGGAAGAACACAGCGTTGATCTTGTTGTCTACTATAGAAGGGAAAGGGTTAGTAGCCTCGTCCCCTGCTTGTCTTGAGTCCCACTCTAGGGGGTCTAGGGAGAAGCTGAGGTCGGCTGCTTGGGATAGGCCATGCGGCAGGGTGCTTGCGTCCCAGTAGTTCACCGCACCATCTTCTGCTGTTTCTTGCCAAGTGCCTGAGCCTAGGTCGCCTTCAAACCTTACGTAGAAGTCGTCCTCGTCTTTGTTATTGTCCCCCACTACTTTAATAGTGAATCCTTCGGGGGCTTGGTTAGGGAGGTCTGTGAAGGATTTAGCCGTGTCTTTAAAGCCTCGGAGGAACTGACCACCTGAGTCGTCTGTAACTTCCATAGAGAAATCGTAGTCATTAGTAGAGATTACGAACATAGGCTCTTTGTTGTATGCTGTAGGGTACACAGCGTATGAGTCGTGGAAGGGAGTTGTAGTCGTGTAGTTAGCAAATTCAACCCTAGCCTTGTAGGACAGGGGTAGCTTACCCCGTTCGGTGTAAGTAAGCTGAGGGCAGTTAAATATCTGTATTTGATTAGACCCCAGAAGCTGCCACTGGTCAGCTCTGATAATGCCACCAGCTACGGTTATTACTAGGTTGTCCGAGCCTGTGGGATAAACAGCAGCGTCTACAGTAAAGGTTCTTGTGTCTCCTGTACCTCCACTCTCCCTATCGAACACTTGGTTAGCTGAAGTTGCAGCAGACTCGGCGTCATCCCTTAATCCACCTACGATAGTACCAGTGGCTGCATTGGTTGCATTGGTTGAGTCTAGTGATGTATAAAGGATGTTGTATTCTGTTTGGTTTCCATCTTGTGATTTCAGTCGTACCCTATACTCCCTTTCGTAATCCCCTTGTTTCAGGAACACTAGACCTTCGAACGGTCGGGCGGGTGGGTTGATCGTGGTGAGATCCTTAGCTACAGTTACGCTCTTATTAACCAGATAGGTTCTATCGGCTATAGAGGTTGTGTCGAAGTTAGCCAGACCATCACTGGTGGCTAGGTAGCTTGTGTCATCTGTGTTAGTATTGATCTGTGTACCAGCTGCATCCCAACTAGCTACGCCTGACTCGTACCTTAGGTTCCCATCGACATCATAGGTGTAGACCTTAGGTGTAGTCGCGTCAGGCACTACGAGTATTGTGTACTGCTCTGTTGAGCTGCGTTGGTAGGTATGAACGTAGGACTTAGCTAGGTCTGAAACGCTCAAAAAGGTTGACCCCAAAGGGTCTGAAATTTTTAGCCTATTTTTTAGCTGAGTAGGGGGTCGCTTAGTAAGCCCACCAACTACATCAGATAGGCCGTTGATCTGTTCTGAACCTTGGGACTCCAGTCGTAAACTTGGAGCCTGTTGGGAGACCCCATTGATAAAGTTAGGGATATTTCCTGAGACTAGAGGCATAATTAAATCCTAGTTATAGTTTGTGTAGCGCATACGTCTATTGGTGATTGCACCAGTATCGTAGCTATCATATATGTTATAGTCACCTAGCTCACCCATAGCGTTTGCAAAGTCAGTGTGAGCCTGTAGCTCGTCACTGCGTTGGAATGAGGACAAGGTCTCGCTGCCTAGTATGCGCTCTTGGAACATACGGGCTGCCTTGATTGCGATGTATCTTCGGGCTGACTCAGGGAGTAGCTCAAAGTCAAGAAGCACCACCACGTCTAATGACAACTCTTCGTTGATGGCGTAGGTGTGCTCTACCGTATCGTACATCTTACGGCCTCGTAGCACGTACTCGTGTTGGTTGCTACGGTATTGGGTCTGGGATGCTGCTAGGTCAGCCTTGATGAACTCTAGGGGTAAGACAATCTCACCGTTGCTGTCGGGAGCTATCTTGTAATCTGTTTCTATGTTGAAGGGGTGTCCTTGGTCTTGGAGGGATCTTGAAACGTTATCAAGGATCTGTTCTGCTGTCTCGGCATCTATAAGACCAGAGGATAAACTATTTACTGGAGCTTCGCGGATAGCCGACAGCATTGTGTTCACGGCTTCCAGTTTGGTTGTTGGGGTTAGTAGTGACATAAGTTCCTCTAGGTAAAAAAAAGGGAGCCTCGGTTAAGAGACCCCCTTTATTATATTATACTGCGTCTTTGAATTGAACAGCAGCAGAAGGACGGAGTTCAGAGTGACCCATCGCGTACTTAGCTACAAGCAAAGTACCTTGGCGGCGGATGTCGTACTCAGCTTCTACTGACAAGTCTTTCAACTTAACAGTTGCAGCAGCTTCTTTAGTGAATACCTGACCTTTAACATCAGCAGGCATGTTGTTGCTACGGTATACTTTAGCACCACCGATCATAGGAACTTGACCAGTAGATACAGAACCAGAACCGCCAGCGTCTTTGTTTACAACAGTAGCTAAGTTGTTCAAGCTACCAGTGAACAAAGCCCAGTATGCTTCGTTGTCAAGAACTACATAGCGTTCGCCAGTAGCGTCAACAGCGTCAAGCTGAGCAAGGGCTGCAAAGATTTGGTCAGCAATCTCAGTACCAGAGATGGCTGCAGTGATTTCAACGTCACGTACACGAGCGTCTGCGCCAGTACCGTCATTGAAAGTAGTGTTGGCAGCAGCAGCTGCGATCTGAGCAGAGATGGCAGCGTCAGCTTTCTTAGAAAGAGCGTGACCAAGCTGAGTTGAATACTGTGAGCGAACGTCAAAGTGGTTCATAGCTTCGTCAATAGACGCGATGAAAGTGTGAGCAATAGTAAGACCATCAATAGTCACAACTTTCTCGTTGTGCAGGATGTCTTCACCTGTAAGCTCAGAACCAGCGGTGTGTACGTCAACGATGTCGCCTTGTGCGTAGTCACCTACGAACGAGAACGATGCGCTCTTACCACTAGAGATTGTGCGGACAGTGTGCTTGTCCATGAAGATGTTGTTGTTATTAAAAGCGGTTAAGACTTCGCCTGAAAATACTTTAAGGAATAGTGCTTCGTTACCGCCAGTTGCTAAGGCTTGACCTAAACGTGAGGGAGTTGCGTTTGCCATTATAAATTACCTTTAAATTAAGATTAGTTTAGAGTGTGTGTTTATTCTCTGGAACTATCACCTAACTTTTCTCTTAGATTATCCACCGCAGCGGGTCAAAGGTAGTTCGTTGTGGTTATGTTTCATTGAATTAAAAGCCCCCATTACTGAGGGCTGGGTAGAGACTTTAAAAATCAGGGCTTCGATCTAGCTTCGCAGCCACTTGATTACGGTATGCTGGATCAGTAGCATAACGGGGATCAGACATAGCACTGGTTAATTGAGCCAGTGACTCGTACCGATCACCTGTCGTAGAGGAGGTTCGTGTCTCTAAACGAGCACCTTCTTTTCCTACGGCAGAAACGTATTTAGCTTGTAAACCTGATACCGCCAAGTTTACTTGACCCATGTTGCCGCTATCCATAGCGTCATTAAATGCTTCTACTTCTGACGGGCTTAGGTTCTCACCTGCCCACTCAGTCATTGAAGTGAATTGCGCTTCGCCCCCTACTTGTTCGTAGACGCTGGAGGTCAGCTGAGCAGCCAAGGCTTCTTGACCCGCAATGTATGAATCCACCACGTCCTTGGAGAATCCAACTTTTTCTAGTTCTGCTCGCGTAGCTTCGGATAGTTCACCGTTCTCTGCGTATTCGCTAGCTAGGGTATTAAAGTCTACTCCTTGCTCTGCCAGAACTTCTTTTACTTCTTCTTCAGCAGGGGCTTCTTCAGCCACCACTTCTTCTGTTACTTCTTCTTTAGGCGCACCTAGTTTACTTTCTAGGTTGTTGTAGGCTTCCGCCATTGCCTCAGGGCTTTCAAATTTTTCTGGCAACCACTCAGGGCGTGAGGGAGCGTCTGGGTTATTGTTATTCTCCAGTTGCTCCCCCACCGCAGCCATTTCTGCATTGTGAGCTTCTTGAGCCGCTAGAACGTCAGGGGCTTCAGTGCCTTGTATTTGAATTGAGTCCATAGTAAAGTCTCTTAGTTAAAGGCGGGGATCAGCCACCTTGTTGTTGTTTAGACATAGCATTGATAGCAGGGGCTACAGCTTTACCAGCCATATCTGCTTGCTGCATCTGTTGCATCTGCTCCTGTTCTGCTGCCTGTTCTTCAGCCTTCTGCTCATCTGACTTAATTAAGCCTTGAGTGTCCATGTCCAAAGAGGAAGCAACTCTAGATAGAGCATCTCCAACGTTTATTTCTCCAGAGATAGCTGGGTCTGCTAGGACTTTAGCCATCTCTACGAATTGCATCAACTTACCCAGATCCTGAGATCGACCTAATGCGCCCAAGCCTGTCATAATCTTAGGCTTCAGAACACCTTTAGGAAACCTAGGCATCTTCTTAGAATCTTCCATTTTCTTCAGGAGTATTTCTACGAGAGGGAGTTGGAATTCTTGTGATAGGGTAGAGTACACACCACCTAAGGCAGCCTCTAGCTCCTGCGCCATGAACCGAATCTCTTCAGCCGTGACACGCTCAGCATTGCGCTGAACAGCACTGTTTAGTAAGAACGCGAACGATAGTCGCTCGGTTATTTGGGAAGCAGTCTCTTGCGCTATGCGGAAGTCATTAAACTTCTCAAGCTGTAGGACTGATACATCTTGTGCGTTACCGTCTGCTATTGCACCGTTGGGTGAGTTAGCAAGCGTCTGTTTCTTCGTAGTACCGTTAGGGTTCACCAAGAACAACACCTTAGCTGCTGCGGCACTGCCTTGTACGATGGCTTTCGTCAGGATCTCTAGGGAGTTAAGGTCTCCGTAGTATTCCTCAATGAAACCACGTCCATAGTGCTCACCATCTACGGCATTAAAGCGTAGGGCTAGGTATGGCATACGTTCTTCAGGGTAGATGCTCTCGCTGTTGGGGAGCACAACACCTTCAACTTCCTGATGAGCTACGAACTTCTTACCTTCCCTGCGGATGCAGGTGAACACAGTTACTTCTGGGTTACTGTTGGGTTCGTTGGACTCTATGGGAATATCGCCATTCTCAAGGACTTGAGTACGGATCGAATCAGGAAGTGATTCTAGAAGGGCGGTCTCTTTTATAATTATTTTATTGATCTCGCCACTGGTGGAGCGGTCTACTACATACTGGTTTAGTTTGTATACTTTCAATGCGCCTTTCTTCGGCATGTACAGAAGACTGTTACCACTGATAAGTAAATGTTTAACGGCCTCAAAGGTTGGTACACGTAAAGCCCTCGCGTCTATCTCCTGCTGAGCACTACGCTCAATACGGGCTAACCCTTCTTCAACCTTACCACGCTCAGCTTCTGAGTCGATGGCCGCTAGGTCAAAGTCGTCTATTGTGAGTTGGAAGAAGGAGTTGTTCGTGGGGAGTAAGGTTAGGAGCAGTTTAGAGGCTAGGTTATTAACACCTCTTGCACCAACTGACTGATAGGGGGTTACGAAGTCCGTAGCTGATGAGCTACCTTCGGGAGGAAATATAGAGGGTATAGTGAGGAGGGAAGCCTGTCTAGCTCGATCTAGGTATATAAGCCTATCTGCTTCGAGCTTGAAGTATAACTTAGCCACCTCTGATTGGCTTTGTGACATGGTTTATCCTATGAGTTGATATTAGTTCCTGTAGAGCCTGATCCTTTAATCTGGAGGCCACTAGAACCTCTACGTAGTTTCTTAGAACCCTTAGCTTTCTTCTTAACTTTGGAAGATGGATCACCAGCGTCAGGTGTAGCCAAAGCATCTGGAGCAGCTGCTGGGGCTGGGGCTTTTTTAGGAATGGGTGCTGCTTTAGGTGTTGACATACACATAGCGTGTCTCTCTTAAATTTGGTTGTCGGGGTTAATGTTCATGTCTCGTAATTTATCTAAGACCTGCTGCTGTCCTTGGTAGTAGGCTAAGGAGGCTGAGGGGTCTCTGGGGACTTGATCGGGGTATAGGGACTCTAGGTACTGTAGGAGCTCTAGGGTCACTGGGGGGTGAGGTCTGTTCATTTATTCCTCTTTAAGGTCAGGTTGGGGTTTCCCAGCTAAATCAATGACTTAGCTGAGACCCATTCTGGTTAATATGAGAGCGCAAAAGCGATAATTACGCCCAGAAGTACAGCATATACGAACGCAAAGTCCTCAACCACCTGCACACCCCCGCTTAGCGAACTCTATCTGTAGCTCGATACAATGCTTAGCCTTCTCTAGGTCTTGCACATGGTTGCCCTTGTTGCGGGACAGGTACTTGTTCACCTTGGTATAGAGCGCAGCCCGTACTCCATAGTACCCGAAGTTCTCGTAAGTAACCTCTAACGGCTGGATGCCTTGGTCTGTGTAATGCGAGCCACCCACCTGTTTGTCCATAGT
>Ga0213865_10000274_pt1 | contig 34627 bp, 26 predicted proteins | sample PICome_6_FD_160100 | JGI IMG/M metagenome (GOLD analysis project Ga0213865, IMG submission 160100) | Coastal seawater microbial communities near Pivers Island, North Carolina, United States - PICO282 | ecosystem: Environmental > Aquatic > Marine > Coastal | place: USA: North Carolina...
GTCATTGGGGGTGTCAGTCCCTTGCGCCTGCGCTGACAGGGCCAGTACCCCGCACACCAGCGACAAGGCAGCGGAACGAAAAAGTGTGGTGGAATCCATGTCTTCGAAAATCAAACGAGCCTCAGGGGGCAAATTGCGTACCAAAGCCGAAATACCGGCCCTCTTCCGGCGCACTTTTGCAACATGCGTGTTCAGAGAGACGCCCTTTTCCTGCCCCTCACCGGCCCAGTCGCCTTGGGGTTCATGGCATTGCTGCTCACCAGCTGTCAGGATAAAAACCCCTATTCCCCCTTCGATAAAGACCCCGGGGTCACCACCGCCATCACCACCAAAAGCTGGGAGGCCGTGCAGCAGCCCTCCCAGCTCCCCAATCCACAAGACCCCTCCACGTGGAGCGGATGGGAAGCCCCACTCCTCTCGGGCATCCTGCAATTGGGCCCTTGGCCACCCCGCAACCCTTCGGAAGAAGCCATGCTGGATACGGCCTGGCAATCCTTCACGGCCTTTGAAGGCACCCGCGTTGGCATCGCCGGCATCGACAGCGTGCTCCACCGCACAGGCAAAATCGAAGCCGCCCGCTCAGCGCTCTCCGATGCCTTTGGCCGTTTCGAGCAACATTTCCCGGGAAGTGCGGCACCCGACATCGACTTCAGCTACACCGGGTTCAATTACAGCGTGTACCCCACAGCGTCACTCCTGTTGATCGGCTGCGAATTCTTCATCGGTGCGGATCACCCCTCCGTGACCCAGCTGCCACCCCACATTTATCCGCGGTACATGCAGGAGCGCATGGTGCCTGAACACCTCATCGGTGATGCCCTGCGGGGATGGTTGTTGGTCCATTTTCAAGAGGAACACTACCCCAAACAAGGGCAACTGGCGGACGAATTGCTCTATTGGGGCAAGGTCTTGTTCCTCTCGCGTTGCCTCGCTCCTGATGTGCAGCCTTGGGACTTGCTCGACTGGACTGAAGAAGAATGGAACTGGGCAAGACAGCACGAAATGCAAGTGTGGATCGAGCTGCGCCAAGAAGAATTCCTCTACACCTCCAAGCGCATGGACATCCAACGTTGGGTCGCCGACGCCCCCTTTACCAAGGCCGGTGCCGTTCCTCAGGACAGCCCGGACCGGCTCGGTTGGTACTTGGGAATGCGGTGGGTGGAGGACTTCATGGCGCGCCATCCCGAAATGACCTTGGAACAGCTCATGGATCAATCCAACGTCTTGCCCTTTTTGCAATCGTATCGGCCCAAGGGCTGAGCGTCAATGCCGAACTTGCACCCCATGGCCGACCCGCGCACCTCCGACATCCACCTGACCGTCACCACCGACGAAAACAAAGTCCCGACCGCCATCCGCTGGTCCGCATCCGACGCCGGCATCGCCAACGCGGAAGCCAAGGCCTTTGCGCTCAGCGTATGGAATGGCCGCGAAGCGCTCAGCATCGACCTGTGGGACAAGGACATGACCGTCGACGAAATGAAGGTGTTTGTGTGCCAATCCATGATGACACTGGCCGATGCCCTCGAGCGCTCCACACAGGACGAACGGGCCGCCGGAGCCATCCGGGGCTTCACCTCCGAACTCGCAGAGCGCATCGGCGTCGGCCCAGGGCAAGAAGGCTAATCCCGCTCAGTCGAGGGACGGCGGTTTTCTGTAAATCGGATTGGTCTGGGCGATGAAACCCAGGACATCTTGCCGGCCATCCCCCTTGGCGGCAGAGGTCACGAAATGGGGCGGCATGGCCGACCATTGCTTCAGCATGTGCTGGGTATAGTGCGGCAAGAAAGCTTCGCGCTCCGCAATCGTGAGCTTGTCCACCTTTGTGAAAATCATGCTGAAGGAAAGGCCCGCCTTGGCCATCCACACCATGAAGTCCATGTCGATTTTCTGTGGCGGAACCCGTGAATCAATGAGCATCATGATGCACATGAGGTTCTCCCGCTTGGTGAGGTATTCCCGAGAGGTTCGCTCCCAGGAGGCCCTGTCCTTCTTGGACACCTTGGCATAGCCGATGCCCGGAAGGTCTACGAGGTACCATGGCTTGCCTGCCGTGGTCATCTCAAAATGGTTGATGAGCTGGGTCTTGCCCGGGGTAGAACTCGTCTTGGCCAGCGCCTTGCGGCCCGTGAGCATGTTGATCAGGGAACTCTTGCCCACATTGGAACGGCCGATGAAGGCGTATTCCGGCCGGTCAGCTTCAGGACATTCCTGAAGCTTGGCACTCGACTTCACAAAAGCGGGATCGTCAACTGAGTATTCCTCGACGCTCATACCAATCGCTCAAGATGCTGTTGAATTCCTCGGGGTGCTCCATCATGGGAGCATGGCCACACTGGTCGATCCAATGGAGGTCGGCATCCGGCAACAAGGCCTTGAATTCATCGGCCACTTCAGGGGGCGTGATGGTGTCATTGCGTCCCCAGATGAGGCAGGAAGGCTGTTTCATCTGAGGCAGGTCGGCCGCCATGTTGTGCCGGATGGCACTCTTGGCGATGGCCAAAATGCGCAGCACCCGGTTGCGGTCGTTCACAATCGCAAAGCACTCGTCCACCAACTCATCCGTCGCATGGTTGGGATCGAAGAAGGTCTCACCCACCTTGTTTCGGATAAACTCCTTGTCCTCACGGCGTGGAAACGAACTGCCGAAGGCGTTCTCGTAGAGCCCGCTGCTCGCTGTCAAAGTGAGCGACGCCACACGGTCGGGATTGCGCTTCGTGTAGATCAGGCCCACATGACCACCGAGTGAATTGCCAAGCAAGTGCACCTTCTGAAGTCCGAGGTGATCGAGAAAGCCTTCTACGTGCTTGCACAGGGTCTTGGCACTTGTCGTAGCCAGCGGCAAATCATAGAGCGGCAACATGGGAATGATGACCCGCATCTTCCCCGCAAAGTGGTTGAACAAATGCTCGAAGTTGCTCAGGGCTCCAAAGAGTCCGTGTAGCAACACCAGCGGCTCGCCTTCTGAGGCGCTTTGGACGTAGCGATAACGCCCTTCGGTAATGAGATCCTGCTCCATGGGGTGGCCTGTGCCTATCCCTACAAAGGAAGCACCCCTTTGGTTCCCTAAAGCCGCATTGAATCGGTCACAATGAAAGCATCCGTGTGGACAAGCTGACGCCTTCTCCATCAACACGCCATCAACACCCCACGATTTCCCACTTGACAAAAACCGGTCAGAAACACACCCTGAAGAACTGAAGCACAGTGTTTTACGAGGATTGTTGAAAAAGTTGCCCATCCACACACGTCAGCAAATTTTCCACATTGTGTCAGATTGTGGGAGTCAGTGGGGAATCGTGGGATAAACCGGCTACTTTTGGATGGGCAAGCCGCCCATAGAACCATGCTCAACCTCCTCGGGGAATACCACTGTCGGATCGACGCCAAAGGGCGCGTCAGCTTCCCGGCCAAACTGCGCAAGCAGCTGGACCGTGTGCTGCACGACGGCTTGGTGGTCAACCGCGACATCTTCGAGGGTTGCTTGGTCATCTACCCCAAGCCCGAATGGGACAAGGTCAATGCCGAGATGGGGCAACTCAGCCGTTACGACCGGCAGCACCAGCTCTTCCAACGGAAATTCATGAAAGGCGCCACCCTCGTGGAGCTCGACGGCTCAGGACGCATGCTCCTCCCCAGCGCACTGCTCGGTCACGCCGGGTTGGAAGCCGGCAAGGCAGGCGATTGTGTGGTCACCGGATTGGGCGAGAAAATCGAAGTCTGGGCCAAGGACAGGTTTGAACAGCAAGTGCTCGGAGACGAAGAGGACTTCGACTTCGGCGCCTTGGCAGAACGCGTACGTCAGGACATCGAGCCTGGGACCAACCCCAACGACTCCAGCCGCAACTGATGTCCATGAGCTACCACGTCCCCGTGCTGTTTGACGCCGCCCTTGACGGGCTCGACTTGCAGCCCGCCGGTACGTACGTGGACTGCACTTTCGGTGGCGGTGGTCACAGCCGTGGCATCCTGGACAGACTCGGCCCTGACGGCAGGCTGTTCGGATTTGATTGCGACCCCGACGCGGTGCCCAATGTGCCTGAAGACGACCGGTTCACCCTCATCCAAGAGAATTTCAGGTTTGCCACCAACTTCCTCCGCATTCAAGGCGTGCAGCAGGTGGACGGCATCCTCGCGGACCTCGGTGTCAGTTCCCACCAATTCGATGCCGCTGAACGCGGATTCAGCATCCGAGGAGACGGGGCGCTGGACATGCGCATGGATCCCCGCCTTCCGGAGGGGGCCGACGGCCTCATTCAAAGGATGAGCGAGCAGGAGCTCACCACCCTCTTCCGACAATACGGCGAACTCAACCAGGCCCACCGCGCAGCGCGGGCCCTCCGCAAGGCCATCGAACAAGACGGCGCTGAGGGCATCGGCTCGACGGGCCGCCTTCAAAAGGTCTTGTCGCCCCTGGCGCCCCCCAACAAAAGAAACCAGTACCTCGCCCAGGCTTTTCAGGCGCTGCGCATTGCCGTGAACGACGAGCTCGGCGCACTGTCCGACCTGCTCAAAGCCAGCTTGCGGCTGCTCAAGCCCGGCGGGCGATTGGTGGTCATCAGCTACCACAGCCTGGAGGACCGCATGGTCAAGCGCTTCATGCGCGCCGGCAACCTCGAAGGTGACATCGCCAAGGACTTCCACGGTCGGTCCCTCGCCCCGTTTGACAAAGTCACTGGAAAGGCGCTTGTGGCCGACGCCGAAGAAATGGAAAGGAACCCCCGGTCTCGCAGTGCGCGCATGCGCGTGGCGGCCCGCAATACCCAAGCCGCATGATGGGCCGCTCCTCACGTTCCAAGAAGAACGCCCGCAAAGGCAACCGCCCCCTCTCCCCAGAGGAACGGCTGGCCCGCAACATCACCCGCGAAGGCCGGGATCAGCCCAAGGCCGCACCGCGCAGGAAAGCGGGGCACGCCAAACCGCTCGACCCAACAGCACCGTCTTCCGGACAACGCCGCAAAGACCGCAAGCCATCCCGCATCGGACAATGGTTCTCACGCATATTCTCTCCCGTCCGCCACTCCCTTGCCGGCGACTGGCTCGGGGGACCTGAAGTGACCCGGCACCTCCCCTTCTTCGCCTTTGTCGTGGCCTTGCTCTTGGGATACACCTATCTCGAGTACCAATACGAATACGACGAACGGGCCATCAAAGAAGGACGCAAATCCTTGCGCGATCTGCGCCACCACGAGCAGAGCCTGCGCGGGCGATTTGAGTCCCAACTCCAGCGAAGCCGCTTGGACGAAGACATGGCCGATGTGGGCTTGACACCCCCATCAGAGCCCCCCATTTCACTCCCTGCCAACCCCACCACAGCCCCATGAAACGCACCCAACACATCGCCACAAGGGCATGGGTGCTGTTTGCACTGTTCGCTGTTTTTGGCGTGGCCATCCTGTTGCGGATCATCTTGATCCAACTCGACCCCAGCCACAAGGACATCAGCGCCATGCTGCCTCAGGTCCGCACCATTGAGCCTGAACGCGGCCGCATCCTCTCCGCGGATGGCCACCTGCTCGCAGCTTCAGTGCCCCGCTTCGACCTCCACTGGGACCCCACGGTCATCGACACCGACGAGGAGAAGGCCTTGTTCCTGACCACCCTGCCCGAACTGGCTGACGCCTTGGCCAGAGAGTTCGGTAAGCGCAGCGTGCAAGGTTGGCGCAACTTCCTCGTGGACGCCCACCGCAGCGGCAACAGCCGATATGTGCCCATCGCCCGAAACATCGCCTGGGACCGGCGACAGGCCGTTGAGTCCTTCCCTTGGATTGGCGATCAATCGCGCAACCGTTCCGGCTTCATGTTTTCGGAAAAGCCCCGCAGGGACAAGCCCTTCTCCCCGTTGGCCAACCGCACCATCGGATTGCACCGTCCCGAAGGCAATAGCGTCGGCATAGAGGCCGCCTACAACGAAGCCCTCTCCGGCAAGGAAGGCCAGCGCCTGATGCGCAGGATCCACGGCAACTACTGGATCCCCGCGACCGACGACTTCATCCAAGCCCCAGAACCTGGTCGGGATGTGCGCACCACCATCGACCTGAGGACCCAAGACGTCGCCACGGACGCCCTGCGCGCCAAACTCGACGAGCACAAGGCGGAATGGGGCTGCGCCGTGGTCATGGAAGTTGCCACAGGCAATGTGGTCGCCATCGCCAACCTGGTCCGCGACAAAGAGACCGGTGTGTGCTCCGAGTCATACAACCACGCCATCGGCACGGCCATCGAACCAGGGTCAACCTTCAAGCTCGCCAGCGCCATGGCCCTATTGGAGTCTGGCAAAATGACCGCCCAGGACACCTTGGAAACCGAAAACGGCATTTTCCAACCCGCTCGGGGGTGCACCAAGATGAAGGACACCAGCTACCCGGATGGCGGCTACGGCCCGCTTCGGCTCGAGGAGGTGTTTGAGAGGAGTTCCAATGTGGGTACCGCAAAGGCCGTCCAGCAGGTCTTCGGTGAAGATCCACAGGCGTGGCTCGACGCCCTCCGCGACATCGGCTTGGGTCAACCATTGGGCATCGCACTGGCCGGAGAAGGCAAGCCCAACCAACACGCGACCACAAAGGAGTCCACTTGGAGCGCCTGCTCATTGACCTCCATGTCCATCGGATATGAGGTCACCATGACCCCCTTGCAGACCGCAGCATTCTACAACACCATTGCTGCGGACGGCCGCCTCATCCGCCCCCGATTTGCTGACGCATTGCTCGATGGTGGTGAAGTGGCAGAAACCCTGCCCACCCATGTCATCGCACAACGCGTGGCAAGCCGGCCCACCATCGCTGCCCTCAAGTCCATGATGGAACGGGTCTGCGCGCCTGGCGGGCACGGCACGGCCGAAGACGTCTTCCGGGACAGGCCCTACCGTGTGGCAGGCAAAACCGGCACCGCGCGCGCATCCGTGCCTGGCGGCGGCTACAAAGGACACCGCGCCTCCTTCGCGGGCTTCTTCCCCGCAGAAAAACCCGCCTACACCATTGCGGTTGTCGTCCAGCGCCCCACAGAAAAAGGGTACTACGGCGGCGTTGTGGCAGCACCCGTATTCCGCGCCATCGCCGACCACCTGCACGGCACGCGTCCTGACCTCATCGAGATGGAAGAAGGCCTCCTGACGGAAACCCCGCGCCTGCCTGTCTCCATGAACGGTTCCACCGCCATCCTCACCAGCCTCTACGATGCGCTGGGCATGCCCTACGTCATCGACACCACGGGGATGGCCGATATACCCGAATTCGCCGCCGCCACGACGGAAGACCACATCGTCACCCTGAGCGCGCGGCAGGTCACGGAAGCGCACATCCCAGATGTACGCGGCATGTCACTGCGAGACGCCGTGCGATTGCTCGAAACCCGTGGGTTGCAAGTCAGCATCAACGGCCGAGGCACCGTGCGCCGCCAAAGCATCGCCCCTGGCACGGCCCCCCGTCAAGGTCAAACCATCCTACTGGAGCTGTCATGAAGTTGTTGAAAGACATCCTCTACGGTGCGCGGATCAGCCAAGTAATCGGCTCCACCCACATCGCCATCGAATCGGTCGTCGCCGACAGCCGACAGGTCAAGCCTTTTGGCTGCTTCGTGGCGATTCCAGGCAACGCAGTGGATGGACACGACCACATTCCCGCCGCCGTGCGCGCAGGCGCAGCAGCTGTCGTGTGCGAAGTGCTTCCGGCAGAAGAAGACCGCAAGGACCACGTTGTATACATCCAGGTCGAATCCACACGGTCCGCCCTGGGACACCTGGCCGCCAACTTCCACGACAACCCCGGTGAGCGCCTCAAGATTGTGGCCATCACCGGCACCAATGGCAAGACCACAGTGGCCACGCTGCTGCACCGGTTGGCCCGCATGTTTGACCGCAAAGCCGGGTTGGTTAGCACGGTCGAAAACCGCATTGTCGACCGCGTCGTCCCTGCAACGCACACCACGCCAGACCCGGTTGGGCTTCAGCAGCTCTTTGCCGACATGCTCGATGCCGGTTGCACCCACTGCTTCATGGAGGCCAGCTCCCACGCACTGGATCAACACAGGCTGGCGGGCACCCCTTTGGCAGGCGGCGTATTCACCAACATCACCCACGACCACCTCGACTATCACGGCGACTTCAACGCCTACATCGCCGCGAAGAAATCGCTGTTTGACAGCCTGCCGGCAACGGCGTTTGCCCTGACCAATGCCGATGTACGCCACCACGAAACGATGGTCGCCAACACCCGCGCAAGGGTCGTGACCTACGGCACGCGTCAAGTGGCCGACCACAAGACCCGCATTGTAGAAAATAGCCTCGGTGGACTGCAACTGCACATCGATGGGCAAGACCTCTACACCCGCCTCATAGGGGACTTCAATGCGGCCAACCTAACAGCTGTCTACGCCGTGGCCCGCGAACTCGGTTGGGACAGCATGGAGACCCTGACCCACCTCTCTCTGCTCGACGCGCCGGCCGGCCGCATGCAACAGGTACGGGCCGGAGACCGCAGCATTCACGCCATTGTCGACTACGCGCACACACCTGACGCCCTCGGCAAGGTCCTCGAAACCCTCAAGACGGTCCGCCAAGCTGGAGCTGTTGCCGCCACCACGGGCCGCGAAGCGCGCATCCTGTGCGTGGTCGGATGCGGTGGCGATCGCGATCGGACCAAACGCCCCATCATGGCCCAAGTGGCCGCTGAATTGGCCGACCACGTCATCCTGACCTCCGACAACCCCCGCAGCGAAGACCCCGCAGCCATCATCGCGGAGATGCGCAAGGGACTCGACCCCATTCAGGCGCGCAAGGTGACCGCCAACCAAGACCGAGAGGAGGCCATCCGCTCTGCTTGCATCCAAGCCTTGCCCGGTGACGTCATCCTCGTCGCGGGCAAAGGCCACGAGAAGTATCAGGAAATCAACGGCGAGCGGCATCCCTTCGACGACGTCGCCGTGCTCACCGCATCCCTCACCACCACACGCTGATCACGAGACGATGCTGTACCACCTCTTCGACTTCCTCCAACAGACTTCCGACATCCCCGGTGCCGGTCTGTTCCAGTACATCTCCTTCCGGGCGGCCGCGGCGGCCCTGTTGTCCTTGCTCGTCTCCATCGGGATCGGCAAGCGCATCATAGAGTGGCTGCAGCTCAAGCAGGTCGGTGAAATCGTGCGTGACCTCGGCCTCGAAGGCCAGATGCAAAAGCAGGGCACCCCCACCATGGGCGGCATCATCATCCTGAGCGCCATCCTCATCCCGACCCTGCTCCTGGCCGACCTCACCAACGTCTACATCCAGTGCATGCTGCTGGTGACCGTGCTGCTCGGGGGCATCGGGTTCGTGGACGACTACATCAAGGTGTTCAAGAAGAACAAAGAGGGCCTCGCCGGCAAATTCAAGGTGATCGGTCAGATCGGCGCCAGCCTCATTGTGGCCACCATGCTGTTCTGGAACCCCCAAGTCAGGGTCAAGGAGCTCGTGCCCGCCACCAGCACCGAGGCGGTGGCCCAACAGGTCGAGGACACCGATGGTGACGGGTGGGTCAGGGTGGAACACCGCTCTCAAAAGACCACCATTCCGTTTGTCAAGGACAACGAGTTCGACTACGCCAAGCTCACCGAGTGGGCCACCGATAGCCCTTGGGCACAATTCGCCGTGTTTGCCCTCATCGTGACCTTCATTGTGACCGCCGTATCCAATGGGGCCAACCTGACCGATGGCATGGACGGCCTGGCCACAGGGACCAGCGCCATCATCGGGATGACCCTGGCCATCCTGGCCTACGTCTCGGGCAACGCGGTGTTCTCGGACTACCTCAACGTCCTGTTCATTCCGGACTCCGGAGAACTCGTGGTCTTCATCTCCGCCTTTGTGGGGGCCTGCATCGGCTTCCTTTGGTACAACGCTTTTCCTGCACAGGTCTTCATGGGCGATACGGGGAGCCTCGCACTCGGCGGCATCATCGCCACGTTTGCCATTGCCATCCGCAAGGAACTCCTGATTCCTGTCCTCTGCGGCATATTCCTGATTGAGAACCTGAGCGTGGTGCTCCAGGTGGCTTGGTTCCGCCACACCAAGAAGAAGTACGGAGAAGGGCGCCGCATCTTCCGGATGTCGCCCCTGCACCACCACTATCAGAAGGCCGGCATGCCGGAAAGCAAAATCACGGCGCGCTTCTGGATTGTCGGGATCCTCCTGGCCGTCATCACCATCGTCACCCTCAAGGTCCGTTGATGCGCGACATGGTGACCATACTCGGTGGCGGTGAAAGCGGCGAAGGGGCAGCACAGTTGTGCCAGGCCCTGGACATGCCGTGCCGCGTCAGCGATGCGGGCACCCTGTCCGACGACCGGAAAACCCGGCTCCAAGCCATGGGCGTGGACATCGAAGAAGGCGGCCACGACCGCAACCTCATCGAATCTGCGGCGCTCGTGGTGAAGTCCCCCGGCATCCCCTCTACAGCTGCCCCCCTCAAGTGGGCGCGGGAAGCCGGCGTCGAGGTCATCGGCGAACTCGAATTTGCAAGCCGCCACACCGACGCGCGCATCGCCGCCGTCACCGGAACCAACGGCAAGACCACCACAACGGCCTTGCTCCACCACCTCCTGACGACAGGCGGAGTGGATGCAGGGTGCGCAGGCAACATCGGCACCAGCTTCGCCGGAGCGGTCGCTGCGGCCCGACAGCGGCCAGAAGGCGACCATGCGGTATGGGTCGTGGAAGCCTCCAGTTTCCAATTGGAGGACACCACGGACTTCAGCCCACACGTGGCCATCCTCCTCAACATCACGCCTGACCACCTCGACCGCCATGGCAGCGTCGAGGCTTACGGCGACGCCAAATGGAACGTCACCTCCCGCCAATCCGCGGAAGATCACCTCATCGTCTGTGCAGACGACCCCGGGCTTTCCGCCCTGCGGGCCCGACAGCAGACGCAAGCCCAAGTGCACACCGTGCAGTTGGCACCGCCGACCTCGGACAACCCCGCAGGCTTGGCAGCACACAGCATTGACAAACAACGATTCACCTTCCTCAACCCCCCTTTCATCATGAGCATGCAGGAACTCGCCCTTCAAGGCAAACACAACCTTTACAATTCCATGGCCGCCGGCGTTGCCGCGCGCATCCTCGACATCAACAACGTCGATCTCCGCGCGGGCTTCACGCACTTCAGCAACATGGAGCACCGCTTGGAGCACGTTACTGACGTCAACAACATCAAGTTCATCAACGACAGCAAGGCCACCAATGTCAATGCCGCTTGGTATGCCCTCGACAGCATGACGGCACCGACAGTATGGATCGCTGGTGGTGTGGACAAGGGCAACGATTACACCTCCCTCATCCCACTTGTGGGCGATAAGGTGCACACCCTGATTTGCCTCGGCAAGGACAACACCAAGCTCAAGAGCACCTTCGCCACTGCCGTCACGCGCATCCTCGAAGTGGAGAGTGCTGAAGAAGCCGCCATCCTCGGGTACAACGTTGCCCAGCCCGGCGACGCGGTATTGCTGTCGCCTGCCTGCGCCAGCTTCGACCTGTTCTCCAGCTACGAAGAGCGCGGTCACCGTTTCAAAGCCGGCGTCCGTTCCCTCTGAGCCCATGCCCAACCGGTTCGCTGACTTCCTGAACACCCACCTGCGCGGAGACCGCTCCACCTGGGTTGTGGCCATCCTGCTGGTCCTGACCTCCTTGGTGAGCGTCTACTCCGCCAGCGCCACCTTGGCGTGGAAACAAGGGGGCAATTCCGTGGGGATCCTGTTTCGACACGGCACCTTCCTCGCGGTGGGCCTGGGCGTCATGTGGACGGTGCACCGGTTGCGGTTTGCCTGGTTTTCCAGGCTGAGCCAATTGGGCATTCACATCGCCTTGGTGCTCTTGTTGCTCACCTTGTTGATGGGCTCAGAAATCAACGATGCCCGCCGATGGATGGACATTGGTGGCTTCCGATTCCAGCCTTCAGACGTCGCCAAAGTCGCACTGGTCGCCTTCGTCGCCCGCATGCTCGACAAAAACAGGCTCGTGCTTCACGACTTCAACAAAGGTGTGCGCCCCATCGTTGGCTATATCGCCGCCACCTGCGCGCTGATCCTGCCCGCCGACTTCTCGACCGCGGCCATGCTCGCCCTGGTGTGCTTCCTCATGATGATCATCGCCGGGGTGACATGGAAGCCGCTGGCGATCACCACCGGCCTCGGGGTTGGGGCCGTGCTCGCTGCCGCCGGCCTCGCTTCCATCGCACCGGAACTGTTCCCTCGGATGGGGACGTGGATGGCCCGCGCCACAGGCTTTTTCGGGGGCAGTGGCGGCTCGGATTCCAGCCAAATCGACTATGCCCTTCAGGCCATCCACCAAGGCGGGTTGCTCCCGCACGGTCCGGGGTCCGGCCTGAGCCGCAACGCCATGCCCGTGGCTTACGCCGACATGATCTACGCCTTCATCATTGAGGAATGGGGCGCGTTGCTCGGTGGCCCGGGCCTCATCCTCTTGTACCTCATTCTGTTTTCCCGTGCCATCCGCATCGGGACACGCTGTCCCCGCAATTTCGGTGGGCTCTTGTCCATCGGATTGGGCCTCATGCTCAGCTTACAGGCATTGGTCAACATGGGGGTTGCCGTCCGCCTTTTGCCCATGACCGGGCAACCCTTGCCCCTGGTCTCCATGGGCGGCACCTCCATCATCTTCACCTGTGCGGCCATCGGCATGATCCTATCGGTCAGCCGAAGTTTGACCGATCCGGATGCCGCCGCACCCGTCGAACCTTCAGGCAGTCGCCACACGCGCCCCCTCGAACCCACCCCCTCCTGAGGCCATGGCGGAAGCTCCTTTGCGCATCCTGATCTCCGGGGGAGGCACCGGTGGCCACATCCATCCTGCGATGGCCATTGCAGAGGCCATCCAAGCCCAGCACCCCGACGCTGTCATCGAATTCGTCGGCGCCCTCGGCCGCATGGAAATGGAGCGCATTCCCGCGGCAGGCTACACCATCACCGGCCTGCCCATCACGGGAATAGACCGCAAACTGAGCCGGCGCAACCTGGCTTTTCCCTTCCGCCTCTTGCGTTCCTTGCTCCTGGCCCGGCAGATCATCCGCAGGTTCAAACCCGATGTCGCTGTTGGGGTCGGGGGATTCGCCAGCGGCCCCCTCCTGTGGGCAGCGGCCAAGGCAGGCATTCCCACCCTCATCCAAGAACAAAACGGTTTTCCGGGGATCACCAACCGGCTTCTGGCCAACAAAGTGAACCGGGTCTGCGCGGGATTTCCAGGGCTAGAACGGTGGTTTCCCGCGGATAAAATTCTCGAAACGGGCAACCCGCTTCGACACAACATCGTCGCGCGGCTCGGTGGTGATGCCGCCGAAAGCGGCAGCGACAACAGCGCAGCATTGGCGCACTTCGGTTTGCGCGATGACCTGCCTGTCCTGCTGGTATTGGGCGGCAGCCTGGGGGCCGCTTCCATGAACGCCGCCGTGCAAAACTTGACCAGCGAAGCGTCCCTTGAAGCCCGAGGCTATCAGGTCTTATGGCAATGCGGGGGGCGCTACGCAGAGGAGCACTTGGCCTGGGTGGCCCAGCACGGCGATCCCCTCTTGCAGGTGCGGGGCTTCATCGACCGAATGGACCTGGCCTATGACGCCGCTTCGGTCATTGCGAGCCGAGCAGGGGCCATGTCCATCGCCGAACTCACGTTGGTGGGCAAGCCCACGATACTGGTGCCATCACCACACGTCGCGGAAGACCATCAAACCAAAAATGCCCGCTCTGTGGTGGACCGAGGCGGTGCTGTCATGCTCACCGACCAAAGCGTCGTGGACGACCTCGGCGAGTCCGTGCACACCTTGCTCCACGACCCCGCACGTTGCGCCAAGATGTCGGAGGCCATGCGGGCCGCAGCCCGGCCAGAAGCCGCTGATGCGGTCGCCCGTGAAGTCCTTCAATTGACCCGCTCGTGACGCGTCAACTTTACTTTTTGGGCATTGGCGGCATCGGCATGAGTGCCCTGGCCCGCTGGTTTCACGCCCAAGGCGCCACCGTTGCTGGCTATGACCGAACCTCTACTGCACTGACGCAGGCCTTGGAATCAGAAGGGATCGAGGTGTCATACAAAGGTGATGTCGCTGCTTTACCCGCTGCGCTGCAAGCCGACATCAGCTCCGGACAAAACGACCGTTGGACCATCGTCTGGACCCCGGCCATCCCGAGGGACTTCGCCTTGATCACCGCCTTGACTGAGGCGGGATTCAACCTGCACAAACGGGCAGAAATCCTCGGAGAGCTCTCCCGGGAACGCCCCCTCCTTGCCGTGGCCGGCACCCACGGAAAAACCACCACCAGCACGTTGCTCGCCCACCTCCTCGCCCATGCTTCACTTCCAGTAGAAGCGTTTTTGGGCGGCATCGCCCTGGGACAAGGCTCCAACCTGCTCCTCGCAGGGAAAGGCCATCCACGGCCTTGGATGGTCGCAGAAGCCGATGAATTTGACCGCAGCTTCTTGACGCTGCATCCCCAATACGCCGCCATCACCTCCATCGATGCCGACCACCTCGACATCTATGGGACCCACGCCAGCATGTTGGCCGCGTTCGCCGCATTTGCCGGGCAAGTAAAACCGGGCGGGTTGCTCCTACACGCCGACACCGCATCCGCCATTAGCGAAGCCGCCGTGGAGACATTGTCCCACAGCACATACGGCGCATTGCCTGCTGGCGCGTCTATGGAAGCGCTGGGTTTGGCAGCGGCATACAGCACAGTGGACCGGAATCCGACGCCCTCTTCTACAACCGGTCTTGCCCAATTCACCTTGCACCTCCAAGGACATCCCCCCATGCTGGTGCAGTGGAACATGCCTGGCGCACACAATGCCGCCAACGCCACAGCCGCCGCGCATCTCGCCGTCTGCGCGGGCATGTCACCGGCCGCCATACCCGCAGCATTGGCCGCCTTTCCCGGTGTCGCCCGGCGGTTCGAAATCAAGCACCACCAAGGCCAAAAAGCCATCATCGACGACTACGCGCACCATCCGCGCGAAATCGAAGGCGCCATCGCTGCAGCACGGCTGGCATTTCCCAATCAACCCATCACCGGCGTCTTCCAGCCCCACCTGTTCAGCAGGACGCAAGACTTCATGGAAAGCTTCGCCCGCGCCCTCTCTGCATTGGACGCCTGCATCCTGCTTCCCATCTACCCCGCACGTGAATTGCCCATCCCCGGAGTGGATGCACAGGGCATTGGTGAAAAGATGGTCGGGTGTCCAGTAGAATGCCCCCCAGAAAGCCGGTTTTTGGATGTTCTGGAGAAAATGGACCCAACCGTGCTCTTGTTCATGGGCGCTGGTGACCTCAATCAGTGGATTGAACCCGCTTGGGACCGCATGAATCCAGCAAAAACGACACCCACAATCAACACGCCGTGAGCAAGCACACCACAACCCAACGCCCCGATGAGGACGCCACGCAGCGCCCCAGAAGCCGGTGGAAAGTGTGGTGGACCCTGCTGCTCATCGTTCCAACCGGGTTTGTTTTCACAGCCGCAGATCGTGCCGCGGAAACGGTACCCTGCCGCGCTCTCGACATCGAGGTGGACCAAATGGAGGGGATGTACTTCGTGGATGCCCCTACCCTGCACACCCTGATCACGAGCCAGTACAACCTGCTCGACCAGGCTATGCCCACCCTGCCTTTGGCCGAATTGCACCGCACCATCACCCAACAAAATGGCGTGGCTTCGTGCGAAATCGAGCCTACCCTCGGCGGCGCGCTCAACATCAAGGTGACCCAGCAGCGGCCCATTGCGCGGGTTTGGCTTCCAGACTCCGTCTTGTACCTCGACGAAACAGGACGCACCTTGGCGCTGTCGCCGCGCTACACCGCAGACGTTCCTGTCCTGCACGCCCCTGACCTGTCGGCTGCACGCGCCGCCATGCCCCTCTTGAAAAAGATGGACCACGAAGCATTCTGGGACCTCTTGATCGATCAGGTAGAAGTCAGTTCAAATGGCGACTTGACCCTTCGGCCGAGGATTGGCGACATGGTCGTCGAACTCGGCCAGGCCACATCGATCAACGCACAACTCGACGCCCGATTGGACCGACTGCGCAACTTCTATTCAGCCCTGATCACAAGGGGCGACCTCCGCCAGTACCGCAGGGTCAGCCTGCAATATGACGGCCAACTGGTGGCCTCCAAATGAAACTCACCTCCAGCATCAACACCCGTATGGAACACTCCCAACCCCATCAGGACATCGTTGTCGGACTCGACATCGGCACCACCAAAATCGCGTGCATCGTAGGCCAGAAAAATGCCCATGGCAAGCTGGAGATCATCGGCTACGGCAAAAGTGAATCCATCGGGGTCACCCGAGGGGTTGTGGCCAACATCGAGCACACCGTTCAATCCATCAAGGCCGCTGTAGAAGCCGCGGAAAAATCGGCCAATGTCCGCATCGAAGTTGTCAATGTGGGCATCGCGGGCCAACACATCAAAAGCCTCCAACATCGGGGTCAACTCATCCGCACGGAGACCGACGATGAAATCACCCGCAGCGATGTGCAACAGCTCATCGACGACATGCGCAAGCTCAAGGTGTTGCCCGGGGAGGAGATCTTGCACGTCCTGCCACAGGAATTCACGGTAGACGGCGAACCCGGAATCAAAGAGCCCGTGGGCCACACAGGAGTGCGGCTCGAAGCCAACTTCCACATCATCACGGGCCAGACTTCCGCCGCCAAGAACATTTACCGGTGCATCAAGCGCGCCGGTCTGCAGGTGGACCAACTGATCCTCGAACCCATTGCGTCAAGCTCAGCAGTGTTGAGCGACGAGGAAAAGGAAGCGGGCGTGGCCTTGGTTGACATCGGCGGCGGCACCACGGACATCGCCATCTTCCAAGAGGGCATCATCCGCCACACCGCCGTCATTCCGTTTGGCGGCAACGCCATCACCGACGACATCAAACAAGGCTGCGGCGTCCTCAAGAAGCACGCCGAAGCGCTCAAAAACAAGTTTGGTTCTGCCCTCGAACAGGAAATGGACCAAGACCAAGTCGTGGTCATTCCCGGTCTGCCTGGACGCCCGCCGAAGGAAGTCTCGCGCCGCAACATCGCGGGCATCATCCAAGCGCGGATGTCCGAGATCATCGAACACGTCCACTACGAAATCAAGAACAGCGGATTGGAACGGGAGCTCATTGGGGGCATCGTGGTCACAGGCGGTGGAAGCCAACTCAAGCACGTGCGTCAACTGTTTGAATACGTGACCACCATGGACTGCCGAATCGGCTTTCCCAACACCCACCTCGCCCAAGCACCTGACCGCAGCCTGACCGCCCCCACCTATGCGACGGGTATCGGACTTGTTTTGCTTGGTTTCGAACATGACGGTCCGTCTGACATGGCCGATTCACGCCAGCAAGAAGCCCAAGAAACCATGGCCGGACCGCGGCGCTTTCTGCAGAAAATCAAGGACTTCTTTGAAGACGAAGTCGAGGACTAATGCGAAGCCGGTCATCATCCAAATCCTGTTTTCAACGGTCCAACCGTGAAGGGATAGGCCAGACGACCCTCAAACCAGCCCATTCTTCGTTTTACTTGTCGTGCACCCGCGGGAGAACGCAAGCCCAGTAAAACCGCACCTGCAACCCATTCCAAACAGGAAACAACAATGGAATTCGACCTACCCATTAATTCAGGATCACCCATCAAGGTCATCGGCGTCGGTGGCGGCGGCTCCAATGCCGTCAACTACATGCACCAGCAAGGCATCAAAGGGGTGGACTTCATTGTGTGCAATACGGACAACCAAGCCCTCGCGGCTTCCAATGTCCCCGTACGCATCCAACTTGGCACCACCCTGACCGCCGGTCAAGGTGCAGGGAGCATCCCCGAAATCGGGAAAAATGCCGCTATCGAAAACCTCGACGATGTACTGAGTCAACTCAACGACAATACCACCATGGTCTTTGTGACTGCCGGAATGGGCGGCGGCACAGGAACGGGTGCGGCACCGGTGATTGCTCAAGCGTGCAAGGACCTCGACATCCTCACCGTCGGAATCGTCACCGTGCCCTTCAACTTTGAAGGCCGCCGCCGGGCCACCCAAGCAGGAGACGGCCTCGAAGCCATGCGGGCTGCGGTGGACACCCTGCTGGTCATCCGCAACGACAAACTCCGCGAGCTTTTCGGCAACCTGACCCTGAAGCAGGCCTTCTCCAATGCAGACGAGGTACTGTGCACCGCTGCCAAAGGCATCGCAGAAGTCATCACGCTGACCGGCGACATCAACGTCGACATGAACGATGTCAAGACGGTGATGAGCGAATCTGGAGCCGCCATCATGGGGGCAGGAAGTGCCAGCGGTGAAGGCCGCGCCATGACCGCAGTCACGGAGGCATTGGAAAGCCCGTTGCTCAACGACAGCGACATCACAGGTGCCAACTTCGTTTTGCTCAACATCACCTACGGCACCGACGAGATCCTCATGGACGAGATCTCTGAAATCACGGACTACATCCAAGACCAAGCCGGCGCTACGGCCGAGGTCATTTGGGGATATGGTCACGATGAGGCTTTGGGTGAGAAAATTTGTGTGACTGTCATCGCCACTGGCTTTGAAGCGACCGCCAAATTGCCTGAGGGGCCCAGTATCGTCAGGCACAACCTCCAAGACGAAGCCCGGGAAATCACCCAGCCTATGGAGACCCCGATGGGCAACCCCCAGTTCGGCGACCCCCTCACAACAGCAGAAACTCAAGACGAAAGTCCCCACCTTAAAGGCGATACGGCTCCTGTTGAAGGAACTGCGGACCCCCGCGATGTCCCCTTGGCCAACACTTGGGCTGCAGCAGACGTGACCGGTGAGACCAGCGAAAATGCACCTGACCTCTTTGGTACCGTTGACGGCGCCGAAGAAATGAGCCTCATCCACAAGGAAGTGGAGCAAGCCCCCACGGAGGAGACCCATGAACCCGCCCTCGAAACGACATCCCTCGTTGAGATGACTGAGCGTGTGGTATCGGAAGCCACTGCAGACATCACCGCAGAAGTCACAGCGGACACTCCGACATCCAATGGTGAATACGACATCCTCGACTTGGATGCCAATGAGGAGGACAACCTCATTCCCGAAGAACAGGGTGGCATTTCCTTTACCAACGAACAGGTAGAGACTGAGGAGGCCGCCCCCCCCCTGGCCGATCAAGCGCCCGCCGCACAAGCACAGCCAATCCCCACCCCACGTCCTCAGCCTAAGGCCCCCATTGCACCAAAGACCGCGGCACCCGAAACCAGCGACCTCACGCAGCGCATCGCCCAGCGACAACAAAGCATTGAGGCCTATACCAAGCGCCTGCGTACGCCCAGCGGTTTAAGCGAACTGGAAGATGAACCCGCATACAAGCGCCGCAACATCCAGTTGGAACCCACCCCCTCAAGCGGTGAATCTCAGGCCACCCGGCTGAGCATCGATGAGGAAACCGGCGGGCGCAACACAGACAACCCTTTCCTTCACGACAACGTCGACTGACACCACCAGACCGTGACCCTGCAAGACCGCATCAGCGCCGACATGAAGGAGGCCATGAAGGCCAAAGACAAAGTGCGGCTCGCCGCATTGCGCGACATCAAGTCCAAAATCATGCTCGCCCTGACCGAAGGTGGAGGCCAAGACACCCTTGACGATGCGGCCGTCACCAAGATCCTTTCCAAGCAGCTCAAGCAGCGGGAGGACACCATGGTCATCTACAAGGAACAAGGAAGGGACGACTTGCTAGAAGAAGAGAAGGCCCAAGCCGACGTGATCCGCGTCTACCTGCCTCAACCCATGACGGAAGAGGAATTGGCTGAAGCCGTTAAAGCCCTCATCACCGAATTGGGTGCCACATCCATGGCCGATATGGGCAAGGTCATGGGCGCCGCTTCCGCAAAGTTTGCAGGGCGCGCAGACGGTAAGGCCATCAGCGCCTTGGTCCGCTCCATACTGGGCTGACGCGACTTGAACGAATCGGCACCATTGTTGTTTTAATGGGACAAGGGGAACAATAACCGCCCTAAAATCCACCTAAAACACATGAACATTTTTCTCATTACTGGGGCCCTTTTATTCGGCATCCCTTCTCATTCCAGCACCAATGGTGGGGAACTCGAACGCATGAACGTCGATTCGAAGTCGAGCAATGTCACCTGGGTTGGTGAAAAAGTAACAGGGAGCCACAACGGCGACATTCAAATCTCCTCCGGGTTTATCACCATGGAAGAAGGCTTGATTTCAGCGGCAACCGTCATCATTGACATGACCACCATTAACACGCTCGACCTTGAAGGCCGCGGGAAGACCAGCCTCGATGGCCACCTCAAAAGCGACGACTTTTTTGGGACAGACCAGTTTCCAACGGCCCAATTCGAACTCAACAGCGTTCAACCCATCCGAGCGACAAACGGCATGAACTTCGCGGCCAACGGCACCGTTACCATCAAAGGCCGCACCGCGGAAGTTTCCTTCCCCATCAAGGTGGAACAAGGCAAAAAAACAGTCTCCATTGCTGGTGAAATCAAGCTCGACCGTTCTCAATTCGACGTTCGCTTCCGCAGCAAGTCCTTCTTCGACGCAGCTGAGTTGGGTGACAAACTCATCTATGATGAATTCACCATCGCTTTTGAACTGGTAGCCAACGGCTGAGGCCAGCGCTTCACTCCATTCGAGACCCCTGTCGCTTCCGCGTCAGGGGTTTTTTGTTGGACGTTCCACAGTCAGTGCAGAATCAGGCGGATGTCCAAACCCCACCAACTGCCATCCAGCACCCGATCCGCCTCCCGCAAGTCTGCATCGGCCTGGCCCACATTCCAACGGGCCGTAAGGTCACCACTGAACAAAGGCTGGATCAAAGGGCGCAGCACGCCCCCTACGTGCAGGTCCGCATCTTCGCCTTCCTTCACCACACCCAATTCCAACCCCATTCCCCAGCGGCTCCAGTTGTAACGCAAGGACTCGTGCTCCACCGTGAATACAGTACCCGATTGCTCAGCACTTTCAGCCGCAAAAGCATTGGTCGGTAGAATTTCCATCACAATGCCTCCCCCGGCGCCCAAGCGCCAGCCAGGCACCAGCGTGACTTCGGTGCGGTAAAGAATCGGAATGGAATACGACGCCACAATCCAGTCCATGTCCACCGATGCCAGCGGCGCAGAGGCCACTTCAGGCATCCAATCCGCCTCCAAGGTCCAAATCCGACGCGTCTGCTCGAAACCAAAAGCCAATTGTCCGGCTTTGCCCAATTGACGGCGAATCGACACCCCATAGCTTCGCGTGCCTTGCTGCCCCCAACGGGCCATCAGCGGTGCATCGGCCCACTGCAGCGGTTGGCCATTCCAACCCACGCCCTCTCCCGCTGCTGGCCGGCCCACAGACAAGGAAGTCAACAGCCGCACGTCCAAGGACCAAGGCTCACTTTGGGCCCAAACACCACTTGTGCAAAGCGAGACACACAATATGGCCGCCCATCTCATCATGAGCGCATCCATCCTATTGCGGCAAGCACCACCATTCCTGCTGTCATCAGCAACATCAGCCACCGCAAACCAACATGGGCGATAAAAGGCTGCCGGTGCCGACCATGCAACAGGTGATTCACCCGCAGTGCTTCCTTGAACACAGAACGGTGAACGCCGAATTGAAACACCACGCTTTCTCCACTTGAAGCCGCCTCAATGGGCGCCTTTTCAAACGCAATGTCCTCACGCACCAAATCCCGCTCGAATTCCTCTGCCATTTCCGCATTTCGAAACTCAAAAACGTGATAGCGGTTGTCCGCTGGATGCGTATACCAATTGGTCAGCCGCATCTCAATCCTCGTTCCAACGGGTGACGTACTCCAACGGCTTCCGGTGCCCTTTTACAGGCCACGCTCCCTCAGGGTAGCCCATGTAGAACAGGCCCATACCACGCACCCCTGCTTCGTGGTCCAACGCCGACTTGGCCTCCGGGTGCGACAGAAATCCTGGCGTAGACCAGAATCCACCTATGCCATGGGCCGTGCACATCAGGTACATGTTCTGAACAGCTGCAGCCAAAGCCGCTTGATCCTCCCAAAGCGGGAAACGGCCTTCGGCATCGTGTGCCAAGCCAAGCGCCACAATGGCATTGCAACGCTCACCACGTTTTAGAATTTTCTCCGCCTTGGAGGCCGACGCCTGCTCACCAGCGTGTGCGCGATAGGCCGCCGACAGTGCTGTCATCAGCCGGGTCGCCGCACCATCCATGAACACGTTGAACCGCCACGGCTGGGTGAGGCCATGGTTGGGCGCCCAAGTGCCGTGCTGCAAGACTTCCTCCACGATTTCACGGTGAACCCTCCGTCCGGAGTAATGCTCTGGCGAGATGCTACGTCGGTCGAGGATCAGGGTACTCGTATCACTGATGCTGTGTCGCATAATGTCAATCCAAAGATTCGTAGTCCAACTGATCCAAGAGGTACACCATGGAGGTCAATGCCGCCGCCCCCAATTTGAGCTCCCGCTCGTGCACGTTTTCGAAGATATCGCGGTCGCTGTGATGGTAGTCAAAGTAGCGCTGCGAATTGGGGCGCAGCCCCACCATCAGCGGCCGCTTTCCTGCGGGCATCTCCTTCTTCAGTGGACCGATGTCCACCCCGGCTCCTCCCCGTCGCATATCGCCAACACCATATTCTGCAAGTCCATCCCGCCAAGCCCTCACCGCTTCTGTTCCGAGGTCACTCGCGTCGATAGAGAACCCCCGAGGAGCGTCTCCCCCTGCGTCACTCTCCACTGCTGCCACATGCCATTCTCCCCGCTCACGGGCGCGCTGCGCATACGTCTTGCCCCCATTGTTTCCGTTCTCCTCATTGATGAAGAGCACAATCCTCAATGTGTGTCGGGGCGCATAACCCAATGCATGGAGCGTGCGCAACACCTCTATGCTCTGTACGATTCCAGCCCCGTCATCGTGTGCCCCCTCTCCAATGTCCCAACTGTCGAGGTGCCCACCGACCACGATATACCGATCAGGAAATTCACTGCCCGTCCACTCCGCGATGACATTGGCCTGAGCCTTGTCCTCGTAGAGCACGCAATTCATGTTCATGCCTACCCTGACTTCATGTCCTGCTTCTACCAACCGGGCAATCCGCCGCGCATCCACCGTACTGACGGCAGCAGCGGGCAACTGCTCCACTTCATCCGAATAGCGCATTCCACCTGTATGCGGGAAAGTATCCAGCGCATGAGTCAGGGACCGCACCAAAGCAGCGACACCTCCATGATCAGCTGCTTCCACAGCCCCCCTGGAGCGTTGCTCGTAAGCGCCACCATACGCACTTCCCGCGTTGATCATCAGCGGATCCATGGGCCGATTAAAAAAAGCAATGCGGCCATCCAACCCGTCTTCACCCAAGCTATCCAAGGCCTCAAAATCCCGAAAGACAGCCACTTCCGCCTCGAGGTCGCCCTCCGTTCCGACGCTGCCGCCGAGGGCAGCGATGCGCAGGGGCTCTGCTTCACCCCCATCTACGCGCATCCAAGCCTGCTCAGGTGCCCCACGCTCCCAGTGTGGAACCACAACCGGCTGCATTCGGACCTCTGCCGGTCCCACAGCTTCCAACACCTTGGCTCCCCACAAAATCGCTGCATCCGCCTCCGGCGAACCGCTCAATCGGGCACCGATGTCCTTGCACAGCACCCTCAAGTTCTCGTAACACGCGCCCTGGCCGAGCACCTCCGCATGGATCCGAGAAACCATGATTGAATCCGACGATGACAGACTGGGTTCCACCTGTGCATGCAGGTGACCACACCACAGGGTCAAAGTCAATAAACACTTCATACTCGTCTTCATGACATCCAGCTTCCATTGTTCATGTCCAGTCCCTGACCCGTGATGCCGCGCTGCTCATCTGACATCAACCACGCCACAAAATCTGCCACCTCCGAAGGTTGGCTCATCCGTCCGGTGGGCAATACCGCACATTGTTGGGCATGACAGGCTTCATAACTCAGGCCTTGGGCTTCCGCCATCCGTTGAATGGACGCTTGGGCCATGGCAGTCTCCACCCAACCCGGGCAAATGGCGTTGACCAAAATCCCATCAGCCCCCCACTCCACAGACAAACTCCGCACCAACCCCAAGACCGCGGTTTTGGAGGTCACGTAAGCCGACTGTCCAGGTACACCAAAACGCGCCAAAACGCTTGAGGTCACCACAGCATGGGTGACGGCCTGATCCGCTGCCTTCAAGTAGGGGTATGCCGTCTGCAATGTCACATACACACCGGTCACATTGACCCGCATGATCTCATCCCAACGGTCCTCTGACGCTTCCAATGCAAATCCATTGGCACCACCAATGCCCGCATTGGCAAACACACCCACAAGCTCTCGCCCTCGGCCATTGCCCATCACATCTGCCAAGCCATCATGAAAAGCCCATCTATCGGACACATCCAAAGCCATCGAGAGATGACCATCACCCCCCTTCATCAGGGAACGGGTCTCCTCCAAAGCCTCAAGCCGCCTTCCCACCAACAACACAGCGAAGCCATCGTCTGCCAAACGCACTGCCGTGGCGCGACCAATGCCAGAACCTGCTCCTGTAACCAAAACCGTTTTCTGCATGATGCGAAGATGGGGCATACTCTAAAAGAGAAAGGCCCGACTTGCGTCGGGCCTTTCCAAAGTTTCTGAAGGATTGTCCTTCGAACCTATGCTGGTTTAGCAGTCGGTACCGAAAGCACCCAAGAAGATCAACAGGTCAGACGTGGTCGTCTGTCCGTCGCCGTTCAAGTCCGTTGGACAAGGGTTCGCTGTATCGAAAATACATGAACCATCATCGTTGGTTGGCAACATGTCTTCTGGGATGATCGTACCATCATCATACACTCCGTAGTTGGAAGCGTCTGGGTAGGTACAACCCATGATCACTGCTGTGAAGTCACAGAGGTCATCGTTGACAATGTCAACACTGTCTGGATCCACGTAGTTCGGAGCGAATGGCAAGCCACATCCCTCAGTACAAGGCGTTCCGAGACCAACCTGGTAGGTACCAGGACCACCATCGGTGTTGTTGAAGGCGTTGCCTGAGATGGTCCAGCTCACCTCTGAAGGGAAGGAACCATCGGTCACGACCAATGTGACACATCCTGAAGCATCGATACAAATCTCATCTGAGTCAGCATCTCCGTTGCCTTCTGTAGAGAGCAAGCCACCCTCAGCGAGGAGGTTGCCATCGGCATCGTAGAAGCTGTAGGTAGCACCGTTCCATCCGTCGCCGAAGCTATCGAACATGTTGAAGGTGATGAATGAACCGAAGCAGCAGGAACCGTCATCCACTGAAGCGAATGGGTTGTAGTTCACAGCATCAGGGTTGGTACAACCGAGGCAGCTGTAGTCACAGAGCGTGTTGTCTGCGAAGTCAACTGGACCGTTGTAGTTACATGCTGTTGAGTCAGCACAACCCGTGCTTGGTGCTGGAGCACAAGTGATCGCCAAGCTAATGAAGTAGCCCGTCGTGCTTGTGACACAGCTAATTGAAGCGTCAGAAGTGAAGCTCACAGTCAATGAGTCCGTACCGATTACGAGGCCGTCGTCAGGATCAACATCGCTGTTGTACAGGTTGGCACCAGTAGCAGCATCGTCGATGGTAAGCTCGTCCCAGCCCTGCTCGATGAGTGTACCGTCAAGATCAACGACGATGGTACCTCCGTTAGGATTGACCAACGTGAAGCTCCAGCTCTCGTTTACATCGTAGCAGTACTCCCATGTCTCGGTATCGCAGTCCAAGCAGCTCGTGAAGTCGCAAGGATCGTTGACATCGTCAACGTTTGCTTCTGAGTTGTAGTTACAAGCCAATTCATCCTGGCAACCGTACACTACAGGCTCGCAAGAAACGCTCAATTCGAAAGGTCCGCCAATTGAACCAGAACCTGCGCTCACCAAGATGGCGTAAGTGTTGGCGTTGTCGTCGCTGATGAACTGGAAGGTCTCACCGTTTTCACAGCTCTCGTCGCTGATCAAGGTGTTGTCACCCTCGTTCCAGCAGAGGAGGCTGCCACAAGTGCCCGTTCCACCGAAGATGGTGAAGGACTGCTCTACAGTTGCTCCAGCAGGGAAGTTGAATGGGCTCGCATCCAACGTGAAATCAAAGCTGGTAGAAGAACCATCAACATCACCAGCGGTCACCAAAGCAGTGCCGTCAGCCGTTGTGATGTTCACATCATCTGAACCAGTAGTGCTGATTCCGTCACCGAAGCTGTCCGCAACGACCAACGTGTAGCTACCAGCTGGCAAGCAGAGGGTCTCTGTGTTCGTCGTGTTGGAGAAGGAAGGAGCACCGCTGGCCACAACCGATCCGTTCGCGTTCGTGATCGTCCAAGAGGTCTCTGACACGAAGCTGTCCGTGTTGATGCTCAAGTCAAAGCAAACCTGAGGATCAGTGGTACATCCACCTGAGCAGAGGAGGTCCTGTGAAGAACCATCGGAAGAGATCACCTGAGCGGCGATGCCGTCAAGCTCTGAACCCTCATTGGTGAAGTACACAGTGTAATCACCTCCAGACAAGCTGTAGTAGAAGTCATTGAACAGTGTGGGGAACAAGTCACCCGCTGGAATGGATGCAACCGTGTCACCGTTGTACACAATCACTGCGCTGATGTTCTGGTAGTTGTCAGCATTCAAGCTGTTCACCTCCAACGTAGCGTCGGGAGCATCAACCTCCTGGAACACTTCCAGTGTGCTGTTCACCGTAGATCCGCAAGTGCTGATGGTAACCAGCTGCTCCACACCACCGTTATCCAAGGTGTACCAAACTCCGCTACCGGAACCTCCACAAGCGTTCGTTCCACCGACGGCGGTTGCACCACCCGTGTTTCCGATCTCCGTTCCACCACATGCAATCGCAATGGCATTGCTGCAGCTGTCATTAGGCTGGGTCACGCCAACATAGAGGCAACCTGAGTTAACCGTAGCCTGATCGTTGTAGTTGGAAGCAGTGGGGTCAGTACAACCCTGAATCTCCGCAGAGAGGCTTACACTATAGGTGCCGCAATCTTCAGTCTGCGTTGTCCAAATGAACAGGTAGTATGTGTTGTCATAGTTCGGAGATGAAATGCTCACGGTAGCGGGACCTTCTTGCTCCGCACCGAAGTACTGGTTCATCTCTTCCTGTACAGCACCTGAAACAACACCTGAAACCATGTCAGCCAAGTCGTCGCATGCACCATTGTAGGTAGCGTAACCAACAGCGCCGTCACCTGTAGCATCCACAGTGATGTTGTACAGGTTGTAAGGCGCTTCAGTAGAAACCTCATACCAAACACCATATGCCGTAGCGAAAGTGCTCAAGCTGGGCATACCAAAGTCCTCATCTGGACCAGAGCAGCAGAGGCTACCGTCATAGTTACCACCGTCAACCAATGGCAAAGCCAAGGTGCAGACATCATCATTGTTCGGGAATCCATCGGGACATACTGCACAGTTAGCTTCGATCACAATGCCTGTTTGGCTGGAGAAGCTGCTGTAGTGACCAACACGCACGAGGTAGTTGTTACCCTGCTCAGCGTTGATGCTCACGATGGAGTTGAATGAACCCGTTGTTCCTGAACCACAACCTGCAATACCAGAGTCATCGTTCGTAGCAATGGCGGTCAATGAACCGTCCGTGCCCACAGCAAACACAATCACGTCAGTGTCGGTCACACCATTGTCGGCATCTGCAGAAGCACAGGTGTTAAAGGTCACTTGGTAATCCTGGTCAGCGTTGAACTCGTACCAAATGGCACCGCTTTCAGAAATCGCATTACCCAATACAGTCGTACCGCTGTACTCGTCTCCATTGGAGTTGGCCAAAGAACCCGTCAAAATAAGTTCACAAGCGATGGCCTGTGCATCCTCTGGGTTGTCGTTGGCTGGCGGGAACTCACATGTTCCGTCATCAACAGAAGCAGAGATATTGTAGTTGTTTGCAGCTGGATCCGTACAACCTGGGAAGGCACAGTCAGTAACGTCAGTGCCACCAAATGCCATTGGATATCCATCCGTTGGACCATATGTGAGGTCAGCATAAACATTGCCCAAGTTGTCGGCAAGGCCCCATCCTTCAGTAGTAAAGATGGCCCCGGTGCTAAACGTATAGCAACCGATATCCAAGCAGTTCACCGCTTCAATCGTCGTTGATCCTGCTGCCATTGTGCCTGTCAGAACAGTGTCACCGGTCTCCTCACTCACCAAGTAGTAATCGTTTCCTGGGCTCCATCCTGAAGCAAAGTCGTCTTGCAGGGTCAAGTAGAAACCGAGTTGACCATTGTCACACACCACACAAGAACCATCGTCGATGGTCGCGTCGGAGTTGTAGTTGATGGCCGCTGGAAGCGTACATCCGCTCACACAGGTCTCAGTAGATGAGCCGAAGCCGATGTCATACACACCGAGGGTGCCTTCGTGAATCACGTTTCCACTGAAGTCCAAGATGTACCAGAGGGGCTGACCTGAAGGTGAACCACCTCCACCTGAGAAGTTCAAACAAGCATCGTTGGGAACACAGAACTCCCAGTATCCATCAACAACAGTAGCCTCAAAGTCTGGGACGTAGAGGTCATTGTTGTAACCCGCTGACAAGAGCGTGTCACCTGTGACAGGGTCGTAGATGTAGGCAGCGTTGTTACCCCAGAACAAGAAAATGTCGTGGTTCAAGTAAAGGATGTAGCTCGTGCTGTCTGCGTTGCCCAAGCAGCTTGGAGAGAAACAGGAGCCATCATCAGCTGTTGCAGTCTCGTCGTAGTTAAATGCGTTGGCATCCGTACATCCGCAGACCACGTCACCAGCAGCAACACCAAATACACCAAATCCGTCATTGGCAGTGAAGTCATACAGAATCTCTCCTGTGTTGTAGTTCACCATCTGCCACTCCTTCTCACCGGGGAAAGAACCACCGGACACTTCGAAAACGTAGCACTCGGTAGAAGAGATGCAGAGGAAGTCATAACCTGCCGCACCTGGATCAGTAACAAACGTAGCGTCGTCCAAGGAACCCGTGCTCAAGATCTCCCCAGCCTGGTTTGACAAGGTGTAAGAAGCACCGTCCCATCCGTCTCCGAAGGTGTCGTACATCAGGAGCTGCACGAGAACATCATCTGGGTTGTCGCAGCTTGGGAAGACGCAGCTTCCATCGTCAACGGTAGCGTCACCGTCGAAGTTCAACGCCGTGACATCCGTACAGCCACACACCTCAGCCGTAGGACCGAAGTAGAAAGAAGCCGTTCCACCGTCCTCATCGCCAGCGATGATTGCACCTGTGTAGGCGCTTACAATGGTCCATCCGATTTCACTCAAGAAGCTTCCGCCTCCGCTCACCACTTCGTAACAAGCGCCAGACGGAATACAAATGGTATCCTGACCAGCATTGGCGCCTCCGCCGGAACCTCCAGTTCCAGTGACAGAATCGTCCAAAGTTCCAGACGCAATCAAGACGTCGTCGGCATAAATCTCATAGGTGTTGCCGTTCCAGCCGTCACCCCAAGTGTCGGTCATGTTTACGAAGACCATCTCATCGTCAGAGGTCGCGCAAATGTCGAACAAGCATGAACCGTCGTTCAGTGTAGCTGTATCGTCGTAGTTCAACGCCGTCTCATCAGTACATCCTGGGACATCTGATGTCAGGGTGAACGCAAATTCAGACCCTGTGCCCGCGACTTCTCCTGAACATTCTCCAGTACAGTTGAAGGCGCCTCCATCGACAGCCATCGCTGTTCCTCCGTCACCGAAAGAGTCGTCGATGGATACGGTGTAGTCTCCCGCTCCGTAAGCAGCGATGCTGTACACGTTGACGTCATTCGGTCCGTTGGGGAACAAAAGCGCTCCGTCCACGTTTAGAATTGTGTCTCCATTGAAGGTGACGATACAAGAAGTCACTTCATCGGGATAAAAGTCCGCTGTGAAAGTGATGGTCTGCGCCTGTAGCGACGCAAAGAGGGCCAAGGCAAACGTGCCAAGGGACCCTCGGAGAATGGTAGTTCTCAGGTTCATGATTAAGGTTTTTTCCAATTGCCGGAGCAATATAGAGGAAACCGCGCTGAATCAAGAAGAGAATGCGGGAGGAAATCATGCTGGTTCCCGAAGATGCGGCGGGTCACAACTTACAGGTCGTTGATTATCAAAGATTAGATTATAAAAAAGCCCCGGATTCTATGATCCAGGGCTTTCTATAATGCGGACTCACGCCGCTCTGTAGAAATTTGTATTCGTCAAAAGCTTCCCGTCATCACTCCAGACAGGGGTCTCCGAAACTGATCAAGAACTCCAGCAAATCCGCCGTGGTGGTCGCACCGTCTTGGTTCAAGTCTGTTGGACAAGGACTCTGAAGTATGAACTCACAGGTGCCGTCGTCTTGCACGGCCGCAGGGTTGTAGTTCTCAGCGATGTCATAACGGCACCCACCACATCCATCAAAAATGCAATCCTCCAGCACGGTGATGTTGGCTTCAGGATTGTAGTTACAGGCCACGGATACCGTGCAACCTGAAATGCAGTCTGTCTCACCCACCTCGAAGTAGACCGGGCCTGCAGGTGCACCTCCTGAGGTGATGCCACTGGATGCCCCCAACAACGTCCACCCCACTTCTACGGGAATGACACCTGAGGAGACTTCGAGGTAATAGCAACCATCAGCCAAGCAGAAGTTGTCTGTCCCGCTGGTGCCTTCGGGCGTCACCGTAAATCCGATGCTGGGCAAGCCTCCTTGGGCAAGCAACAGCCCGTCCACACTGTAGAGGCTGTATTGGGCGCCGTTCCACCCATCACCGAAGTCGTCGGTCATTTGGATCCTCACGCAGCTGTCATAGCAGCAATCATCGGTAGAAATGGTCGCCGTTTCGTCATAGTTGCACGCATTTGAATCCGTACAACCCGCGCAGCTTGAGAAGTCACAAGAGCCGTTGTCAGAAGTCGCTGCAGGATCATAGTTACAGGCGCCTGAATCGATGCACCCGCACACCACGCCACCCAGTGAGAAGTTCTCGGCGCCGATGGTGCCCGTCACGATTTCCCCATTGATGCCGGAGAGCACCCAGCTGATTTCCTCATCAAAGTCACCACCACCCACAATCATGGTGTAGCAGCCCTCGACCAAACAGAAGGTATCGAAGCCCTCATCGCCTCCGAGGAAGTTGTCGACGTCCAAAATGAAGGCTGCACTGTCCAGGTCGCCGATCAGCAGGGTATCGCCCCCTGCATCCGTGAGGTAATACTGCGCACCATTCCATCCGTCACCGAAACTGTCATACATATCGAGCTTCAGCGCAATGCCATCCGTGGCATCCTCAGGGCATGCACAACCCAAGAAGTCACAAGAACCATCCTCGATGTTGGCCTCTTCGTTGAAGTTGCACGCCACGTTGTTGGTACAACCTTCAACGGCAGGTGCACAGCTCAAGCTGATTTCCACGGTGCCATTGTCGTCGGTGATCGGATCGCCATCGGCATCCTCTGCACTGACATAGGCATAATAATGTCTTCCTGGCTCTGAAATGAACTGTACCCATGCGTCATTCTGGTCGAAGAATCCGCAGTTGATGAAGTCAGACTCCTCAGAAGCGTAGACCCCGTCTTCCACCGTGAGCACACATTCAAACAGGGCGGGTATGCCTCCTGCACAAACGGCATCGCTCACGTACAAGTTGAGTTTGGAGTCAATGTTGGAGCCGCACAAGCTCAGGGTGTGCAAATCACCCGTTCCTTCGAAGGTGTACCAGATGCCAGGACCTGGAACGGGGTCACAACCGTTGATCAGGTTGGGAGCACCGAGGTTGGTAGCGCCACCTGTCGAGCCGGACAGCGTAGAATTGCACGCGAGCTCTTGGGCCGTTCCGCACGTGTTGTTGGAAGGCACAACGCCCACATAATTACAAGAACCGTCGTCCATGGTGGCCGTAGGGTCGTAGTTGGGCGCTGCGTCATCCATACATCCGAGGTAAACGCCGTTGGCCAAGAACTGATACTGGCCACAATCTTCAGGGTCCGTGGTAAACACGTAGAAGAGGTAGTCGGTGTTGGGCTGCAGCACCGTGAAATCGCTGATCTCACCTGCGCACTGCTCTGACACCAAACATCCAACCTGGGCCTCGAGGTCACCACACGTGCCTACGTCGAAGATGGCGAGACCAATGTTGGCCGCGCTGAGGTTGAGCAAGTCAAAGAAGAAAGTCTCGTAGTCCTGGCTGTTAAACTCGTACCAGACACCATAGCTGGTCTGGAAGCCCGCAAGGAAACTGACGTCCACGTTGTCCGGGCTTGAGCAGCAGACGGAGCCTACGTCAGGCACCCCATTCAACAGACCCAACGCATCGGAACAGTTATCGTTGATGGGCGCTCCGCTTGAGCAATCCACACACTCCACAGAAAGGAGGAATTCGTCACCACTCGTAAATGGACTGAATCGCGTCACATAGATGTAGTAGTCTTCGCCTTGCTCCACATTGAACGCGACCTCACTCATGAAGCCCTCTGAGCAGCCATCGTCGTTTCCACCGAGACACTCGAGGTTGTCCAAATCACCGTCCACAGCTTCGAAGACGAACACCTGCGAATCAAACAAGGGGTTTCCAGCGGGGTTGAAGGCGTCTGTACCACAAGTGGACAAGACCATCTGCTGGTCGGCCTGGGCGTTGAAGACATACCACACACCAGCAGCACTGATCTCCTGACCGGAACAGGTGGTGCCATTGAGCCCTTCACCGTCGACCGCGTAGGTCAGCGTACCAGCGATTTGAGCGCCACACTGCACCGCTTGGGCACTGACTGCATAGTTGTTGCTTGGAGGACACTCGCAGCTGCCATCGTCATACGTGGCACTGGGGTTGTAGTTCAAGCAGAAGGGGTCGGTACAACCGAGGAAAGTGCAAAGTCCTGTCTCACCGAAGTCGACGCCGTAGCTCGACACTTCATCGGTTCCGGTGCCGTAGAAATTGCCAACCACGTCTTCCAAGTACCATCCGATGTCATCGGAATCGTCACCTGGCGTGATGTCAAAGAGGTAGCAACCTGGCTGCAGGCAGACGAGGTCCACACCGCTGGTCAAACCATCGCCTTGGTCCGCATCGTCCAAGGTTCCCGTAGCAGCGATGTCCCCATCCAAATCGGAGATGTAATAGACGCCGCCATTCCATCCGTCGCCGAAAGCGTCGGTCATGGTCACCTCGAGGATGAGCTCACCCCCCGCGCAGTACACACATGTACCGTCGTCAATGGACGCTGCAGGCGTGAAGTTCGTGGCGTTGAAGTCTGTACAGCCGTAGCAAGAGAAGTTACAGAAGCCGCTGTCGAAGACCGCGTTGGGACTGAAGTTACAGGCCGTGGGGTCGGTACATCCCACAGGGCAGCTCACACCGCCAAGGGTAATCCGGTCCGCACCGCTGATCTGCTGGTCGCCAAATTCGGCTTCGTCCAGCGAGCCCGTGTACACCACCTCTCCGTCAAACGTAGAGAAGGTGTATGTGCCGTTGTTCCATCCATCCTGGAAGCTGTCGAACATCTCGAAGTTGTAGCAGCCTGCAGCCAAGCACACCGCGTGCAATCCGGCACCGCCGAAGTCCACCACCGTGTTGGTCTCCATGTTGCGGATGTTCCAGCTGATCTCGCCGTCCCAACTTCCACCGCCCACTTCGAGGAAGAAGAAGAACTCCTCATAGCAGCAAGTGCCATCGTCATAAATGGCGTCCGCATCGTAGTTCACCGCACCCGACTCCGTACAACCGTAACAGCTGAAATCGCAGTTGTCATTGGAAATGGTCGCTGTCTGGTCATAGTTACACGCGGTAGGGTCGGTACATCCTTGACAGGAGAGGTACTCACAGCTGCCGTCGTTGAAGTTGGCCGTGGGGTCGTAGTTACAGGCCCCCTCTGTGGTGCAGCCTTCGTTCAAACAATCCGGCGAGCCGACGTAGAAAAACTCCTGAATGGTACCGCCGGCAATTCCAGGCCCACCTTCCAAGATCAGCTGCGTCCCGAGGTAGACTTCCCAAGAAGCCTCTACTGCGAGGTTGTCAAAGTTCAATTCCAAGACGTAACAATCGTCCGTCAAACAGAGGTCGAGTTCTGCCAGCCCTCCTTCAGAAAAGGAAATGCTGCCCAATTCTTCACCGGCCAGGTTGCCCACTGCTGCGCTACCGACGTTGCCCTGTGCGTCCACCCAACCGTTGGAGAACGCATCGTACAACTTCACGGAGACGCAAGAGTCATAACAGCAAGAGCCATCGTTGAAACCGGCTTCTGGATCGAAGTTGCAAGCCGCCTCATCCATACATCCCGGGATGCCGTCCAACTGGGTCAAAGAGAAGTTGAAAGCCGCCGCAGGTCCAGCAGACAATTCCCCGTCACAGTTACCACCGCACACAAAGGGCAGGTTCTCGACATTGACCTCGAAGCTGAGTCCGCCATCGGCACCCTCATCCAACAAAATGATGGTGTAGGTGTCCTCGCCGTAGTCCGACAAGTCAATGGTGTAGGTCTGGTTGAATCCATTGGTCGCCCAAATCTGCCCCTCACTGAGGTTGATGATCTGGCCTTGCGTCAAACTGGTCACCGCCACACCGTATTGGGTCGCGTAGAAATCAGAATACAAGGTGATGGATTGCGCCTTGGCCCCGATGGAGAGGACACGAGTGGCGA
>Ga0213865_10000275_pt1 | contig 34614 bp, 33 predicted proteins | sample PICome_6_FD_160100 | JGI IMG/M metagenome (GOLD analysis project Ga0213865, IMG submission 160100) | Coastal seawater microbial communities near Pivers Island, North Carolina, United States - PICO282 | ecosystem: Environmental > Aquatic > Marine > Coastal | place: USA: North Carolina...
CGATGAGAAGGTTGCTGATGTCCGAAGTACGTATCTCCATGAGGCCTTTGGCTGGAAGTTGAATCAAACGAGCAACGTTCTCTCGAGATGCATGAACTCGGAGAGAAATCTCACCCCTCATTGTTTGATGATCGCTGGATTTGGAAGTGAATGGCATCGTGAATGTGTAAGGTCCAAGGAAAGCGAAAAGGTAGGAACGTTGCCGTTTTCCACCAAAGACGCGACGAAGCATCGAGGTGGTTGGATTGGCTCGCATCACTTGCTGTGTAACGATTCCAGAAATCCTCCCATTCTCAAGAACGACACAAACTTCGTTTGGTCGAAGCACGATGGGGGTATTCTTTGGAAGTTCTTTATCATGGACAAATCGTGCGATAATGTCTGATTCTTGTCTCCATCTGTATGTTTCTCTTGTCATAAGTTCACCTTCAGTTTCTGCTCCTCATGCCGTCAAGCAGCATATTGCGTTCGAGGAAGTGGCGTTTTGCTTTGCTGATGACACCATCAATGATGTCCAAATCTGAATGCTGAGTGTTCACGTGTGTCGCTAATGTTGCCCCAAGATGCTGACTTGCGTGTTCCAACATGGTGATGGTTTCCCGATCATGCCGAATCAATTTCTTGTGCAGTGAACGGTTCATTCTGCGTATCCCGTCGTGCTTTGGACGTGATTCTCCAGCGACTGCATATTGGGCATCTTCAGCAAATGATTGAAGATTATGCAAGATGGATTGTATTCTATTCATTTCGTATTTTTCATTATTTGCATAGGATCGAAACAGCCATCGCTCAACTTGATGGTGGAGATGATTGACGCGTCTTCGGACATCTTCTCGTACGGCTCTATCCGTGACACGTACCCTTGATTGTTCGTAACCATCGTAGGCTGAAATTAACACTTTCATTCCATTTACTGCTGCAGGTATTGCCAATGATGTTGGATCCATACAGAAACATATGTCTCTGGTCGGTCTTAACAGTATTGCTTATTTCTTGAAGCCACGCTTTCGAAAGCCACCACTCTGGGCTTTGTTGCCTTTACTGCCAGACTTTCGTTGTGAACGTGCTCTACGGTCACCTGTTTTAGGACCTGCAGCTTGCTGTTCTTGCTCAGATGCTCGGCGGTCTTTTTGCATCTGTCTCCAGACACCACCGATAAGTTGCATGACCTCTTCCTTGCTGTTTGCTCCGATGGATTGTTTCGCACCAGAACTGCTGACCCACAGCCTTCCTTCTTTGCCATAGGGCCGTCTGGGATGGGACGTTCCTTCTTCTCGCTTGATCTTCTTGAGACCTACTTTGCGTGCAGCAAGGTAGAGTCCTTCGAGATCTGGCTTGAGGACAGAAGCGTCTTTTGGAACACGTCGACCGCTACGTCTCGACGTCTTTGCATTGAAGTATCCAGGCCAAACTGAAATCCGGTCTGGGTTGTGTTCCATTGTCTCGCCTCATTGAAAGGGTGAGGTTGGAAGGTATGAACCCAACGATGTGGGGCTTCACTCAAGAAGAACGCCGTTGATGACGCCATCCTTGCCAGGTCGAGAGGTGATCTTGACGTTGCCTTCACTGGTTTCAATGACTGCACCCTTGACCAAGATGTTTCGACGAACGTAGTTTGGGTCGGATTCGTTTTGAATCACGTTGTTGATTGTTGCATTAACAGTCTTGCCTGTCTTTGGATTGTTGACTGAAACGGTGTTTGCAGCCATGACACGAACCATTGTGTTTCCACCGGCCTTGCGATAGACCTTACGTCGTGCTTCGCCAACGAGTGCGAATTGCTTCTCAGTAGAGATTTCAGTCGAGCGCTTTCCTCGTGCTCGAACTCGTCGTCCACCGCTTGGTTTTTTCTTAGAAATTCCGTGCCACTGTGCCATGATACTCACTCCTTGCAAGCCACCGACTTGACTGGCGTATATCAAGGCAACCCTTAGCGACAAAGGCCAGAATAGGAGGAAAGAAGTTCGCCATCAGCGGCTAAAAGACGTGCTTCAATCACGTCACCAGGCTGTAATTGAGCCACTCCTTGAGGTGTTCCAGTGAACAATAAATCCCCTGTTGAAACAGGTGCCCATTGAATCAACGATTGAATCTGTAGAGCGGGAGAAATACTCATTTCACTCAAGGATGCTTCTTGCCATCGTTCTCCATTAACATCGAGTTCAATCTTAGGCGCTGTTTTTGAATCGCTTAGGGCTTCTGCTCCTAATCGCCATGGATAGAATGAACCAAGGACTGCTGCTTGTCGAAACGTCTTGCCTTTGGCCCATGGCAATCCATCGGCTCGAAGAATGGTTTGAGCTGCTCGATCGGTGAGATCAAGGCCAATCGCAATCGCATCGATGTCTCCATGTTGATTCAATCGAACCACACACTCGGTTTCAATGTGAACTTCACCTGGATGTGCTGAAACATGAAGTTCACTGGATTCGGTTCGACAACCATCAGGTTTGACGAAGAAGATGGGTTCAGTTGGCGCTTCGTTTCCTAATTCCTTAGCGTGGGCTTGAAAGGTTCGTATGGTGCACCAGACGGCCATGAAAATGCCACCTGTTGGCGGTTCTTGAAGGCGAAGGGTGAAACGGGTCAGGCTTCTGGCAGGTCCATGGGCAAAGAATTCCAAATCAAAAAGCGACGACCTGTTCGCAGAAAGAACATCGCACCCTTGCTCAAAGATTTGGAAGAAGCGTTGGATATTGATCTCAACGTCGACGGTGGTTTCCTTGAGATGGCAACCTATGGTTCATGGCAACTCGTCTTTGTCGATAAGATCGCTAAAACCATTGAAATCAGCGACGATGAGGGCCAACGCTGGGCGTTTCTTACCCTTCGTGGATTCCTTGAGCATCCTGATGCCAATCGCTGGGTTGCTGTCGATCATGGGGCAATTCCATTCTTGATGAACGGAGCAGATTGCATGGTTGCAGGCGTTCATGCGGCTGATGAAACCATCGAAGTTGGAGATTTGGTCTGGATTCGCGACAAGGAACACGGACGTCCATTGGCCTTAGGATGGGCGACAATGTCTGGAACCGAAATGGTCGAAGCGAGCAAAGGAAAGGGCATCAAGACCCTCCATTGGGTTGGAGACGAACTCTGGGATATGGAACCCTGAAATGGAAAGTGCAAAAGGCAAGGAGTTTCTAGCCAATCCATGCGCACCGTCATGACGCTGATGCTCGTTGCCCTTCTTGCTGTTTGCAGTACCTCAATGGCTGCAAAAACTGCTGGAGAAGATAGTGGACCAGATGCTGATGAGACTCCGTTCTCTTCCTACACTGCAACTTCTCCTTCCGTCTCTGGAAACACATGGTCATTGACCGTGGTGATGGACCAAGCTGCGAAGGACAACAACACAACCTTTGAAATCACCACTCAGATTTGTCTCAATTCAGGTGTTTGCGATCCACCTGTTGTCCAACAAGTCACCGTTGAAGATTTGACGCATACAACCTCACTCACGCCTCCTGAAGACCATTCGTATGTCAACTGGCGAGTCAAGGCAATGTACGAAGATGACACAACCGAATTCTTCCCACAAGGAGCATGGTACACGGTTTGGTCGAGTTGTTACCAAGACGATGGCGTCTATTATGGCGTTGATGCTGATGGAAAGAGTTGTGCAACCGAAGAAGATGAAGGCTTCTTGCCAGGATTTACACTCGTTCCAGTTGTTGCGGCTATCGGCCTTGCTATGGCAGCGACACGCCGTGATTAAGCGGTTGTAAACTCAACGAGTCGCTCAAGGAAGCGACGATGTTCACTGCCCCACATCTGAAGGATGACTGAAAGTTTTGATTTGTCTCCATGAAGCGTTCCTTGAAAGAATCCAACGCGGTCAAGATCGCTGTGAACGAGTGGAAGATGTTCGTGTTCAATTTCGATAAGAAGTCCGTCTTCATGCTTTGATATGCTTGTTGCATTATAGGTTATGCAATCCTCATGGAGTTTGAATTCAACGCGTCTTGAGGACAGAAAGGCTTCAACGCCAGTGAACAGTGCTTCTACGTCGATGGCTGCACCGTCCATTTCAGCCCCATACGAAGCGAGGAACGGCAAGTCTGTAGCATTCTGTTCCATCAAGTGATCAAGACCACGCGGGATTTCTTCGTCAGTCATATCAACCCTCCACAGCGGAGAGTTTCGTCCAACCAACGACTCGCCCATCAGAGGCATCAACGGCGACAGCGAAGGTATGTTCCCATACTCCTTCCGTCCATGTTCGAGAAAGGTCGAGCGTCGTAGCTCCAACCGACGTATCGGTCAATTGACCGAGAAGATCGTTGGCACCGTTGCCAGGTACGGCGACAAGAATCCCAAGGCGTGATTGCGGGTAGATGTTCCCATTGCTATCGTAAATGCCATCTTCGCCACTCAAAGCAGGATAGCGTGCCTTATCGCTAAGACGTGCTTCAACAGTGGAGATGTTGGCAACCGCTGGAATCGCTTCACGGTTGTATGAAACGACTTCATCGTAGGATCCTTTGTCGAGATACGTGCAGTTTTCAGAGGTTGGCTCTCCACTCAGTTCAAACAAGACCCATCCTGCAGTATCGTCTGCTGCAACCCAAGAAACGTTCCATTTCGTTGCAGTTCCACTACGATCATCAACGGCTCTCCAAATGTAGCCGCTGTTATCTAGGGCAGCATTAGCACCTGATGCTTGTCCTCCAATGAAATCGAAACATTGCATGGCCTTCTCAAGCGTATGGGTTCGATATTCGGATTTATCCGGTGGATGAATGCCTTCTTGAGCAGCCCAGTCCTCTTGCAGAGATTCATCGATGGCGAGCAGATTTGCCCGTGGCCGAATGCTGTAATCCTTGCCAAGATCGAGCACCTTTGAACCACGCGTCAATTTTGTTGATTTGAATGAATGATGCAGTTCAAGTTCACCTTCTGGGAGGACATAATCACCAAATGCTTCTGAAAGCGGGGAACAAGAACTTTGCAGGGAACCGTCGTTGGAAATAATCACATCAACCGTTTGTTGAGTCGCCCATGGATTGTTTTCTTCAGCCCATATCTCCATATTTGCAGAACCGAGGCAGAGGCTTTCGATATCGACGTGCGTGGCTGAAATCTTCCATGCTTTATCATCGCCGAGTGTATCAGCGCCGACGACTCTCCATCGCCATCCAAGGCGCTCTCCTGATGCACCTTCTTCGATCACGTCGTTGCCAAACAGATCTTGCAATTCAATCGGTTGAAGCATTAAGGAAACTCCTGGTAAGAAGACGTCCAATGAACCCAACAAACCGCCCACATCGAACGTCGTAGCTGATCCTGCGTACGGTTTGTTATCCACGGTTGCGGAGAACTCGAATCCTGTTGACATCGTCACTTGTTCACGCAATTCAACGTAACGACGAGTTGTAAGAACGGCTTCACCAGGCGAAGATGGACTGCTTGAAGCATCGGGGCATGAACCTGAATTGAGAATTGAATAGGTGCTGCGACCAACATCCAAATCATCCAAATCATAGGTATTGGTCATTTCAACAGCAAGCCAATCATTGCTTCCATAGGCACCACGTGTCCGTACGGCCCCAAGCAAATTTTGAGACGATTCGCCAAGGAGTTCTTCAGGCCCTCCTTCACTGATGGCAATCGTACCCCTTCCGTTGTAATCCAAGAAAACTCGGCAATAGTCTTCTTCAGTGTCGAGGAAACTAAACACCAAATCAAGGAATCCTTCACTGGCCATGATGGCAGGCCTATCTGCTGCATCATCACCGCCAGTAATGGTGTATTCCATGGTATCGCCATAGCGAAGTGGATCCGCTGTAAACGGTTCAAGTTCAGAGTTGATGTACCACCATCCAGCTGCACCTACGAACAAAGCAACGATGACGACAGCAATGACCTTTGGTTGTTTGATCATATCGACCAGAGTTGTTGCATCTTGTCGCTTAACAGCCACTGGAGTGAACACTTCAGGTTCTTCTTCAACTTCATCTGGTTCGTCGAAAACAAGATCTGCATCGAGGACTTCTGCATCAAGAACATCATCTTCTTGTTTCACCTCAGGCTTTGCTTTTGCCTTTGGTTTAGGCGTTGGAGTGATCGTTGTTTCATCTTCAAGAGAAAAGATGACTTCTTCTTCGACTTCTTCAATTGATTCTGCTTGCTTGAGGCCGACTTCATCTCGAGAAAGACCTGATTCGAGTAAACGCTCGACTAAATCGGCTTTTTTGCCAGATGTTGGCAAATCATTGATGACGCACAGGGCCTTGAGTTTGGCCACAGTTAGCGAGGATGCTTCATCCGTCATTCATTCACCGTGTCTTGGTCGAGGACTCATCCCCTAAGAAGGATAGTGGCGAACGCATCAGAAACGAGGCCGTTTTGACGCATTCATCCTTCGTACGGAACGTACGAACCGTCTTCAGCTTGAACGTAAACGGTTTGATCGTAACTGCCATCAGGCATCTTTCGGAAGAAGTATCCGTTTTCTGCAGGTTCAAACGTTGGCTCTGCTGAAGCAGGTTCCGGTGTTTGAGGCTCTGGTGGGCCCGCTGGACCAGATGCTTCTGGTGGACCGCTTGGACCTGCTTGAGGCGGTCCGCTTGGACCCTTGGATGGCGGTGGACCTGTTGGTCCAGCCGTTTGTTCGAGAACCTCTTCTTCGGTGGATTTCTTGCTTGGTTCTGTCAGTGCTTTGACACCTGCTCCATGCTTTTGCGCCCCAATAAAGGCGAATCCGGAGAGACCAAGGAAGAGGATTGCAAAGATACCTGCCCAGATTTGATTCGGCCACATGCTTCCGTCAATGTCCATACCACCAATGAGAATGTCGCTTGAATCGTCCTTATCGACGTATTCAGCAAAGAGGCACTGACCGCCTCCATCGACGTTGAATTCAAAGGTAACAACTTCATCAACAATCGGTGCTTTATTCGACATCTGGAATTGATTGTCGTGGCTCGGATCTGTTCTCGCATCTCGCTTGAGTTCCAAAATATCGTTCGCCGTACAATCATCTGAATTGATCAAATACACTGCGATTCTTGCATCTGGATTTGCTGGAGGATTGGTCGCAGTCACTTCAATTTCAATAGGAACATCTGTGAAATCTTCACCGTCCAATGGTGCCCCCCAAACGAATCCGAGGTCTTGTTCGTAGGAGTTTCCAACTGGTTCAGCCGTAAATGGGAACGGGAACAAAGCAAATCCAAACATCAATGCTGCTAACCCTAGATAGAGAAACACGTTCCAACGGGAACGCTTCAACGCTTCTTGACGCTGTTCAAGCGTCATATCTTTCATTATCTCATCACGGTCTTCGTCCAGAATTGGAACGGATTCCGTTGTTTCTGGTTCCGCCTCTGCCACATTCTCTTCATCGGACATGATTTATGGCCAAAACGGCCGAGCATTTGAAATCCTCTCCCATTTTCTTCTCATCATGAGCGAGTCTGGGCAAGATGGGGGTGTTCGCCTTGCTGTTTTGTCGCGTGGAGCGCGTTTGTACTCCACTCGGCGTTTGGTCGAAGAAGCTCGAAAACGTGGACTCGATGTCAATGTTCTCGATCCGATGAGTTTCTCACTCTTTGTTGACGACGGCTCAATTGACATCATGCATGAAGGCAAACCAATCGGCTTTGATGCAGTCATTCCGCGTATTGGCCATTCCATCACTCGTCACGGTGTTGCGGTGTTGCGACACTTGGAACAAATGGGCATCTGGACTGCAAACACTGGCCAAGGAATTCTTCAAAGTCGCGATAAATTGCACGCCTCTCAACTGCTCGCTCGAAATAAAATTCCTGTTCCTCGTACCGTCTATGTCCGAGATACTGCAGATGTTGAGCAAGCCATTGAATCCGTTGGAGGATTGCCTGTTGTAGTCAAGGTGACAGAAGGAACACAAGGCCAAGGCGTCTTCCTTCGCCACACGCATCAAGAAACTCGAAATCTTGTGCAAGGATTGCTCCATACAGGAAAGGCAGTCCTTGTTCAAGAATACATTGTCGAATCTCATGGAACAGATATCCGAGCACTCGTCGTTGGTGACCGCGTCGTTGCAAGCATGCGACGTCGTGCCCGTGGACGTGAATTCAGAAGCAATTTCCATCTTAATGGAACTGTTGAACCTGTTGAACTCGACCCCGCCTATGAGGAAGTTGCGTGCAGAGCGGCACGTATTCTTGGCCTTCGTATTGCAGGCGTCGATCTTCTTGAATCTGATGATGGACCACTCGTTCTCGAAGTCAATTCAAGCCCAGGACTCGAAGGTATTGAGAAAGCAAGCGGAGTCAACGTTGCAGGCTCAATCGTTGATTTTGTGATCAGCGATACAGACTTCAGCGAAATTGGACTGGATCAATTATTGAGAACAATTCCCGGAGAGGGTGTGCTTTCAATTCAATTGCTTCAACATCCTAACTTGATTGGAATGTCGCTTGGAGAAGTGTTCCATGGAAGTTCCAACACTCCTGTGTTTGCCTTAAGTCGTGGAGATCGTCTCATGTGGAATCCTGAATCATCGATTCAGCTTCGCTTTGATGATGTTCTGATCTGCTATGGAGAACTTGATTCTCTTCGAGCAACCCTTCGCAAAGCCATGTCAAACAGCCCAGAGCGCTCGGCTGATGGCCCTGCGAGTGAAGAGAGTAATGCCTGAGGGATACCCATGCGAAGCAAAGCCGTTTTTTTGACTACACTCCTTTTGATTTCAAGCGTTATGTCCGTGTTTTTACCATCCACATCTGCGGACAATGACAGTTCCACTGCAAACATTTTGATAGATTCGACAACCAATTACATTTGTTTCCCTGACTGCGGTCCTGAAGGCGTGGATGAATTCGATTGGTATCGAGTAACCTTGGAACCGTATACCACATCCCAGATTTTTGTCGAAAATCTTGATGACATTGCCTCGGTTAATATGCGTGTTTCGATTTACTCAACCAATCCTTTGAACCTAGACCAGCAATTCGATGCTGGAGCAAATGACAACCAAAGTGTGTTTCTCAACAACTCAAACAGTTCTTCTGTGGACTACTTGATTGAAATCACGACGGTCGATGGGTGGGGCGATGATGGATCAAATTACGTCATCTCAAGGAACGATGAAAGCGATAACTTTTGGCAAACAGCAATGACAATTCAGCCTGGTTCATTTCTACCAGAAGGTGTTGTCTGCATTTCAAATTGCGTCAACAACGTCGTCGACAGTGAAGACTGGTATCAAGTAAGTTTTGATGCAAATCAACAAGTTGCAATCGTTGCAGAAGAACTCTCGTGGTTCACTTATCTCGACTTTGAAATCTATCAACTCGTCAGCGGTTCAATTCAATCCTTCTCTTACGAATACCATGGAGGTAGTGCAGGGGGACTACAAGATTACAGTGTGCGGGCATGGTTTAATACGACGATTGCCTCGACGTACCTCATTCGAGTTTACACGCCCGAACCTGATTCTGTTCAATACAACCTCTCCGTATCGATTGGAACATGGGTTGACGTTCTCGAGGACGATTTCCATTGGGTCAGTTTTCCCGATGTGAAGTTTGGAGACGAAATTCGTGTGCAGGCTGTTCGAACTGATTCACCCAACGATCTCGATGTCCTTATGTTCAATGCTGAAGCATTCGAAGAATATCGCCTTGGTGTAGCTGATGGCTCTGGAAGTTCTCCAGATGAATTGCTTGCTGAGGAAGATTGTCTTGTATGCTCGATTCAATTCCAAGTCAGTGCCGAGGATTCCGGATTGCTCAATGTTAAACCTGAGACAACTCATGATTTGCAACAAGCAATCTCATGGTCGCCAACGCTCTTCCTTGTAGCAGATTACACCGATTACCGAAGCAACCCCCCTGCCAACAATCAGGTCGATACCGCACATATCTTCCTTTCAGTAAGCATCCTGCAATCTCAATCGCCATCTGAAAATTATGAATTGTATCAGCAAGAGTTGAATGGAGAGTGGACATTAATCAACACAGGTACCACAACCTCGGGTTCGCTTGAGGCTCCAGCAGGAGGTTGGTCGAGCCAATTGACCGAAACCGATGATGGATTTACCAAAACGGTCTATCGAGTTGAGGTGCGCGATGGTGCGTCAAACGCTCTCCTTTCCAACTCAACATTTGAGGTTACAAATTTCGAACCTATTGCAAAGATGCAGATAGGTGGCGATATTGGGGGCAGTTTCAAGCAGGGTATTCCGGTCAATTTCGACGGATCTGCGTCTTGGGATGGCGACAATGACGCCCTGGACCATTCGTGGCGTCTTGATGGTATCGAACTTTCAACCGAACCAATGTTCGAAGCACAATTGAACACAGGAAATTACCTTCTGGAGTACTCTGTTACGGATACGCACGGGTCGTTATCGCAATTAACACATAGTTTGTCTGTTGAGCCAATTATCTTGGATGAGTTTTCCCAGAACACAACAACAACGTTACCGAATGAAACAATCGCTTCTATCACAAGTTCTAATGTCAACTATCAAGAAACCTCCATTGCCCCTTCATGGACCGAATTTAGTTTCATATCCACTGGAATTGGTATTGGCATCAATGCCGAATCTCGAATCACTCAAACAATTCAGTACGATCTTGTTATCGATTACTCGGAAAATCAAACGACGTTTTCAAAACAAAACATGCTTGTTACAACAGAAACTGCACTGAAAATGAACCTCGCCGTCTTCGTCCGAGATCTTGATACAAACAACATTACGATTTATGATATACCCATGCCCTCTGAGGGACAAATTTACGAAGGTCAGAGCTGGTTCCCAGTGGGTCTATTTGACCGAGTTTACTATTGGGGCGAGCTTGCAGTCATCGACACCACTACAAATTCTGAAATGAAGTCTGAGGTCAGTCTGGATGTTGAAATTCCTGCCCTGGATCTTATGGATTACATCACCAGTGTGGCAAGCAGTATCCCTGGTTCTCAAGTCCCACTCTTAGCGCTCAGCATCGCCATCGATTACAATTTGTACATCGATATCGATCTCCAAATTGATGTTTCAACGAATGGAACCATCGTTGACATGGCCGTCCAGTCCGATTCGTCAACTCCTGAACTTTTGCCAGTCGCTCCTGTTGAACTGTTCAATCAAGAAAGCATGCAATACTTCTCTTACTCAAGCAGTGAAACTGCGCTCGAAATATTTGGTTCGATTGGGCTTCGCCTGAGAATTGCCCAACCGGGGTGGCTCACTACTGGACTCGGTTTCATCGTTGAAGATCCAATGTTCCTCGAAGGTGAATGGGAAGCGAAATTAGTGAATTCGAGCGGGCCAATTGGATTGAGTAATTCCAAGGGACATGCTTTTTCAGACCAACTTGTTTCCATTCTTGTCAATCAGACCGTTTTGGATGAGGTTGAACACAATTCAACAGAAGACAATTCAACAGACAATACGACCGACGAAAATCCGTCCAATGAGTCCAATAATACAAACAATACAGATACAGATCTAACCAACCAAACTGATCAGGATCCTGACGAGTTGAATCAAGATGATATGCCACAAAATCAAACTGATAATTCTGAGAACACATCTCCAGCCTCGGAAGGGTTTGAAATTCTTGATTACGTCCTCTACGGAGGAATTGCAGTTGTTGTTTTGTTCATTTTGATGCTCGGTATGTTACGCCGCAGGGGAAAACCTCCCGCAGCATCGATTAAATCCAACCAATCGTCTTGGGAAACATCAAACGCCATCGAACCATTCCAACCCGTCGCTTCGAAGGAAAGGACACCAAACCAACAACAGCCACAATTCGTTGATAGTAACAACTTTCGCTTTCAATATGACCCTACAGAAGGGTCCAAAGAGCGTCGTGCTCAAATCGCTCAATCCATTCTCTGTCCTGTGTGCGGTGTTGCTCTTGGCATTCCTGAAATACGTCCAATAAAGGTTACTTGCCCTCAGTGTTTGCACGTTGCAAATTTCTCCTAAGCCGTTTTGGCAACACACAACAGTTTGATATGGAAGACCGTCTACTGCAGTCTGCTCGCAAGAGCACGGGATGCACTTCCGCCTCGGCGGAATCAACGGCGCTGATGCCATATGGAGAGAAAACACACACAGCCGAAGGCTCAACGACCGAGCCAGTTACGTCTATCGAATGATGACGTTACGCTTCCTCCGCGTTTAGCACACATTCAGAATCTACCTTGGTTGGATTGTTACGATCAACAATTGCGTACCGAGAACAAATCAGAAAACACGCGTAAGACCTACCTCAATGGTCTTCGTGCTCTTGTCGAAACTCCTCTTCCAGGTGAAGATATCCTCAGTGCAAGTGGTCTTGAATCAATGACGGTACGAACACTTGCCAATCGATTGGAACCCCACAGTGGACGGATTGATCGATGGACGCATTCGATGAGCGAACTTAGTCCTTCGACCTACAACGCTCGCCTTGCTGCTGCCCGACACATCATCAAATGGCTTGGACATCGCTGGCCAGACCATTTGGTTCGAGCACGTACTGGACGAAAACTTCCACGAACTCTCTCTCGACGTGAACTAACATCGGTTATCGAAGCAGCCAATACCTCAGAGAATGCGATTGCATCTGTTGTGGTGACCGTTCTTCTCGATACGGGAATGCGCGTTTCAGAAATATGCAATCTCAACCTTGCTGATTTGGAAATGGAAGGTTTGCATGCAAAGGTCTTGGGTGGAAAGGGCGACAAAGATCGAATCGTCTTGTTCACACAACGAACCAGAACATGCATCGACTCCTATCTTCCAATTCGAACGTCTCGACTCCGAGACGATGACCAAGCGTTCTTGCTCAATTCAGCAGGACGTCGCTTACAGCCAAGAGGTGTTCAGAGATTAATGGATCAACTCGCTGAAGAAGCAGATATTCCAAAGGGTCGATTGACACCACACGTTCTTCGCCACAACTTCGCAACAGGATTGCTTGAACGTGGTGCTGATTTGGTGACAATCCAGCGTTTACTTGGGCATACGAGCATCGCAACAACCCGCGTTTATCTTGACATTTCCGACCAAACGCTGCGTGAAGTCTACCATCGTGCACAATCGATGCGACAAACCATGGATGAGAATGGCAGCGTCGATGAAAACCTAGTCGATGAGCAAGGTGGAACCCAAACATTTGGAATCGACATCTCACGAATGTGATCGCTTTCGTTTCTCTATGGATTCAGGACCTGCCCAATCACGAGCAGGCGTTACTTCTTGACCCATATGCCCTTCAATTGGGCAAAATTTACCGCTTCGACAGCGTGAACAGTTTCCTTTTGGAGGAAGTTCAACCGTCTTACGCAGACGGCCATACTTCCTTCGAGGCATACCGTCCAGTGAGTCGAGACGGTTTTACAATGTAACGGTGAAATCAGTTCAACCTTTGCGGAACCAAGGCATATCAGTAACACTTCGTGGAACCTTCAGCGTCTTTCCTTTACGGCCGTCTTTGGATTGTTCACCTTTAACTTGTTGAGATCCTTTTGTTTTCTCTACAACTTTCTCTGCAACGTTCTTCCCAGCTGCAGTTGCTTTTGATGCAGCCCCTTTGGCCTTTGATTTGGTCTTGGAAGCAGTTGATTTCACAGCGGCCTTTGCCTTAGAAGCGGTGTTCTTCGCAGATGTTGTTGCTTTCTTAGCAGTCGACTTTGCCTTATGTTTTGCAACTGCTGCTGCAAGTTTTGCAGCACTCGGTGCGTTCATTCCAGCCTTTTCTAGACCAGCCTTTCCGGCCTTAGCAATCTTAGCAGCAGTGGTTAATCCAGCTGCTTGTAATTTCTTTGCGGTCGCTGCGCCTACGCCTGGTAGTGCAGTCAAATCTTCGCCACTCGATGCCTTCTTCTTCGCTGCCATAGTCTGACCCTGATACGCCATAGTCGCTGACCCTCTTGAATTATTCCACTATAATCGTTTGATGATTATCCCAGATATGGTGGATGAAGCCTCAAGTCAGCAAAGGGTTGGCTTGATGAACTGGTGTGTCTTCCTCGCCTTATGGAGGTCGACCTTCACCCGGAACGATCTGTGCTTCATGCACAGGTACGTAAAGCGAGGTCAAACCATTGTGTTGATGAGGCTGGACGATATCTCCGTTCAGCTCATCACAAAGGTCCATCGAGTAAGGTCTACCTTGGTGACGTCTGCGAAACATTGCTTCGATGCAGTGTCGGTGCTGAAACCCCTGTCTTCACAGAAGTTCCTGGCTTTGACGAACAACGATGGATGCTTGAATACACTGTAGGTGCCTTGCACGTATCGGTTCAATCAATTCCTTACTGGGGCTTTGGTTTACTGACCTCTGGCTATCGAAACATCATCATCATGCGAGGTCCTGTGGAAGACCGAGCGCGTATCATCCACGATCTTGCTGCTGCATCACAACACAACCCCTGGGAATTTGCTCATCGACGTAGTGCTGAGAAGGGACTTGCAAAGACAGGAAGTTCACTCAAAGCCAATGAAATGATGTGGAGGTCGCACCAGAAGCGAGCGAAGAGTCTGCTTTCTGAATCGATTGCAGCGCTTGAACATCATGTCTCCAGACTTGAGAAGAAAGGAGATGTCGATAACAACCTCATCGAACTCGCATATCTTGAGATCGGCCTTGCCCACCAAGCTCTCGCAGATGACAATACACCTGCTGTGGAGCGCGCCTTGTCTCGCGGAGAGGCCGTCCTACTCGCCCCTATTGAAATTGAAGAAGAATCAAGTCCGGATGGAGCACTGCTCGTCATTGAAGAGGATGTTCCATTCGTTGATATGACCGATCATGAATCCGAATGAACGCGCGTTGCGTTGATAAAGGAAAGGCAACTCGGATGGAATGGTCCACATGGCAAAGAAATCTGAAGGCAGCGGTATTCAGCAAGCAGCCGGTTTGATTCGATACTTCGATGAAGAGTCGGAAGAAGCCATGAAAATCTCACCGTTTCAGGTCTATTTCGCTTGTTTCGTTATTGGTGGATTCTTCTACCTTGTCAACGAAGGCGTCGTTCAAGCGATTATCAATCTCTTCTGAAACAGTCCTACATAGGACGGATCAGAACAATCTTTTGTTCCTGTTCAGCCATGCATTTAGCGACATGCATCGCTGATGCGAGGCTTACGGTTGCACCGATGGTGCGAGAACCTTCTTCCTCATGAAGAATCAAACGATGTGTGAGATGATGAAGAACTTCTGGATCGATTTGTTCAAACACCCATTTCTCATTTTCAATTCGAACCAAGGCAGGGACGTCTACTAACGGCCCCATCTCAGTTCCTATCGATTGCGTTCGTGATTCTAATCCTGCCAAATCCCGTAGAGGTTGCCATGATCGTTGTTGTACTGTAGTCTTAACTTTACGACGTTTTTCAACGCCTGCGCGAAACGCTCTGCTCATTCCCATCCCATCCAGGAATCCGAAGATTCCTAGTTGGTGCATCGACAATTCAGATATAACAAGCGCGACGCTTTTGACCACAAAACGGTCATTTTGTTCTCGTTTTTGTATCAATCCACTCGAAACAAACATTCTGTCGGTCGCTTGAACACGAGATGACGATATCGTGCAATGAAACGGTAACCGATGTTTCTCAATGGAAGTGGGATCAGCCAGAACAATGGATACCACATTTTGTAATACCAACGCATGTACAACAGGCCACGGATTCCTGCTGCAGAACGGATGTAGGGTTTGCCTTTGCGAATCAAATAGACCGAATCTGCATCCCGCATCTTTTCAGGCAATGCTGCAATGACACGTTGGGCGTCTTCATCCATAATCGGGCGATATCCCAACTGCTTTCCTTTTCCTAATCGCTTGTCGATAAATGTTGCAAGGCGATGACAAAGGCCGCAATCACCATCTAAGAATAGAAAATCTCGAGCATCATCTGGTTTGATTCGTTCTGCGACTTCAATCGACCAGGTACGAACTGGAAGCCCATCCGCCATGTGAACGAGATCGGGCTTATGTTCATCCACTCCAAGATTGTACGATGCTAGCAATGTGTTCTGTTCCAGAACCGCTTCTGCATCATGATATGTCCATGGTTTGTGATGAACATAAGCCCTACGCAAGCATCCCTTGTGTTCACTGTACAGGCAGTAACGTTCGAAAAGGAATGCTTCCAATGAACCCTTTTCAGCGACTGTTTCAGGTCCTTTCTTTGTTGAAACACCTTTCAATTCAGCTCCGTCTTTCGTTCGCTTGGAAGCCCATGTAAAGGTGACATCATCGACTCCAATCTTCGCTTTAGCGTATCGATAAGCGAGACCATAGGCGCGCGGTGCATAGGAACATGTCACCCAACTCTTCGCATCGAGGGTCAGGAAGAACACACCTGGCTTCCCATCCTTGACAACATAGGCACGAATATTGAATTCAGGAAATGTAGAGACGCCTGGAATCGATGGCAAGCCTCGAGGTCGAACGTTCTCCATCATAAATGGAATAGCGCCTATGTAGGCCTTTCCTTCATGCAAATCGACTTCAAGACCCTTGGGTAGATGTGGTTGCAACATCTTTGGGTCAACTTCCCAATGCATGAATGTCAAATGACGCCATTCTTGCGATATCGCATAGGGTCGAGAAGGAAGCGCGAACGGAACATGTTCCAAAGGAAACGCTTCGCTCATGGTCAAGGCAAACGCTGGATGCGTTTCAACATACGTCATGCAGAAGCATGACGAAGCATCATCATCGATGAAAGAACTGCGAAAACTCCGCCAAGGGGAACGGCCATGTTCATACCTTGACCTGAAAGAAGCGTTGCTGAAAAGACGATGATCATTGCCGCACTCAAACCAACCACTTGCCACACTGGAACTGTTTTTGCTTCTCGTTCAAGCATCCATGGCAAGACCATCGTAGCCACCAATGCAAACCATGAACCAAGCAAAAGGAACGGAGAATAGGGATGCACCACAAACAGAATCATCGGTCCAAACAAAAGTGCCCATCGAGCCCAATCCAATTCTGGACGCGAACCGTCATCAAATCCAAGCATTGGAAGCAGTAAGACCGTTGCCATCATCACAGCAATCCATCCAACCAACCAGAAAGAGGAACGGATCGCTGTTGCATTTGGAGCATCTTGTTGATGCATGAGCCAAGAAGTGACAACAATCAGCACTGCTAATGAGATGCCAATACTGAATGCTAAAGCTCGACTTCGGCCATCTCCAGCACCGAGTTTTGAATCAATATCACGGAGAGGTCTTCCAAACACATGGAGGTTGAATGCAACAAACATCCACATCCACATCATGCCAACTTTGTCGTCTTGATACGGATCGATCCACCATTCGTTATCAAACACTGAGGAATCCAAGAAGGCCATCGCTAAGTATGCAAAAGCCGTGAGATAGATGGGAGATGTTGGCAAGTACATTCGAGTACGATACAGTTCCGCCTTCTTAGAAGGACCATACATCGACATTAATCCACTGATGATTGCCACTTCTGCAATCAGCAATGTAACGGCCATCCAAACATCGATTGAAGGGCTAGGAATTGGTGTGAGTGGAAAACTTTCAGGAGCGATGTAGGCTGAATCATCGAAAAACATTGTTGCAGATACCAACAGCATAAGAGCCAACGTACGTTTGAATTTATGCAGATGTTCTGCTTTCCATGTCCCGTTCATTCCTTGACCCGTCCAGGCGAACAAGTAGACCAATGGGAGAAGCATCCATTCGACGATTCCATCTCCTGCAAAGAGAACGTGAAGTCGGTCTATGAGAGAAGAATCCGTTTGAAGATAGGAGATGACTTCCAAATGGTCTGTATCATGGCCAAGGATGGATGACATACGCAAAGAGACAATGACGGCAAGAAGAGTAAATGGCAGCCATCGCAATGCCATGAACAGTCGCTGACTACGGTCTTTGGTAAATGATTCAATGGTCTTTGGAAACAACCAAAAGGCGATGGAACCGAAAAACAACGGCACCAACCATGGCATTTCGTCACCGAGCATGTCCCGACCAGACATCAACGCGATATGATGGTAACGGCGTTCGCAATGCAAAAAGGGGCGAGACTGTAGGGCTGGACATGGGGGCCAGAGAAAGTGAGACCAGCTTGCTCGAGCAAGCGCAGGTTGCCCCTTTGACTGGATTTGCTCAGTCTCTTGGCATCTCGAAGCAAGACTGGATTGATATTGCTACAACTCCTTTGCCCGAAACATTGCGTCTATCAATGCACCATCATGACAAAGATTGGACGCGTGAGAAGATCCTCGAAATGGGTGGGAAACTGATTCCATGGTCGCATGGCAATGAGGCATATGAAATGCCATTTGCTCGCGGACAGGCAGCTAGAGATGGAACTCGAGAACTTCTTTCTCTCCTTCACGATACGGGACGTATCACTCGTCAAGAAGCGGCAAGTATGCTTCCGATTTTGGTTCTTGACCCTCAGCCTAATTCCTTGTTGCTCGACCTCTGTGCAGCACCTGGATCGAAAGCAACACATGCTGCTGAACGCATGGCTCCGACGGGCGTTGTTGTTGCAAACGAACCCATCTCAGGTCGCGTCAATATGCTCGCAAGCAATCGAGGACGATTGTCCCTAGGCAATGTCATCGTCAGCCAACACGATGGCCGCCACATTGGAAGAATCCCAGAACCTGGCTTCGATGCTATCGTTGCAGACGTTCCATGCACTGGAAGTGCAACTGCACGAAAGAACAAGGATGTTTGGTGGAGTTGGTCTCCACGCGGCGGACGTACCATGTTCCAATTGCAAGTTGATATCTCAAAGAGAGGCGCTCAACTTCTACGGCCTGGAGGCAATATGGTCTACTCAACATGTTCACTCGATCCTACTGAAAACGAGGCAGTGATAGCCGAATTGCTCCGCCAATGCCCTTGGCTTGAACTGGTCGATATTGAGGATTCAAAGGTTGAAGGATTGGCTTGGCACCGTGGTCTAACAGACTGGGAACAAATCGATGAAGAAGGACACATCGCTGAAGACCGAACCTCCGTTCCGTTCTACAAGCCTCAGTACGACCCACCAACCGAACAAGAGATTCTCGATGTCTTGCCCCATTGCCGCCGACTCTATCCTGCCGATAACAACACGGGCGGATTCTTTGTGGCTATGCTTCATCACAAAGAAGAAGCAACACCGCAAGGCGTGGCTCGAACTTTTGTCGATAAGTTGGCAGGACGAAAAGCGGAAAGCGGTTGGGAGCCGCGTCAATTGGAAGCACCTGCAAACAATCGTCACACCGTTCTTCAAGCAAGCGATGAGGAGATTCAAGAAGTGGTTGAACAATGTCAATTGAAACAAACCGACTACTCTTGGTGGCGAAGAGGAAAACGCATGGCTATTGCCCCTCAACTCGTCTATGACCGCATTTGGTCAAAGCAGACTCCAAACAAGCGTGGGAACATTTGGCCTGGAGGAAGTTTCCATCCCCTGCAAGTTCTCCATGTCGGATTGCCTGCTTTCGTAGTAAAGGGAGGTCGTTGGCGAGCACGTCAGGAATCAATTCCTCTCATCTATCCACATCTTTCCGATGATGTTCTTGTCATCGATGAAGCCATGTTGCAACGATTGTTGCGACATGAAGCACCCTCGCGAGAAGAATTTGCTGAAACATACGAAACGGATCTGTCTTCTGGAGCGTTGTTGGTTCGGGTTAAACATTCAACTGGAGATTTAATCATCAGTGCATGGTGCGGAACTCGAATCACCTTAATGCTCGACAAGGCTGAGCAACGATTACTTGAAATTCGATTGGGAATGGAGGAAGAGGAATGAAGCGTTGGCATTTGTTTGCTCTTGTCCTCCTTCTACCGCTGGCTTCCGCATCCACTCGTCTGCATTTGGAATGGGAATTGGGAGAGGAAACAGATGTTGAGCATCGCTTCATTGAACACTTTCCTGACCAAATGATGCAATGTGAGGACTGCAACGCAACATCCGAAGGAGATGTTGTCGTTAATTGGTGGAGGCACAGCGAAACAACAGGGTCGGATTGGCCTGATGATGATGCAAATCTACGCGCTGGAACAAACGGAATTGATCTTGATCAAACAGCCTCTCTGATCAATGGAAACGGCGAAGATACACGTCAGCATCTCGTCGACTTAACTGGAACGTTATCGATTCGTTCGGATTATGAAGATCAGTACTACTTTGTTGCAAACATGACCTTCACACCAACGGTTGAACTGCGAGAAGATGCGTTGATGCAAATTCTGTTTATCGATCGTGATGCAACAGACCAACACGGCAGAGAACTCCCTTCTCTGGTTCGTGATATGACCTCAGATGTTGGCTTCTACACCAAGGCGAACAACTCCTCAGCGGTTGATGTTGAGGTCTCCTATGAGCATCTGTCAGCAGCAGGCGTGGATCTTTCGCAAGAAGCACATGGATGGCGCGTTATTTTTGTCGTCCTTGGAGCTCTAGACAACACAACAGGTCAGCCTGGTGTTGTTGCCATCTACGAAACAACGGTTCCAACTTCCACAGAGAACCTTACTGTTCTCGACCATTTGCCACCGCTTGCAATGATCATCGTTGCCACTTTCATCATTGGATCGGTCATTCGAGGCTCTCTGAATCAGGAACATGGATTGCCAGAAATACGGGCACTGTGGAAGGATTCAAAAGACCCTGTTGTCCTAATTGAAATTCTAGCAAAAAAGAAATTGATCACAACTGAAGGATGTGAAGCGATCGCTCCTTGGGTCATGCGCGGAGGCGTTAAGCGAAGTAAAATCGAGCCTGGTGAAGCATTTACGTTCGAAGTGCGGCTGAAAAAGTGGCACCAACAAGGACTTCTCATTCTGCTAAAAATGGACGTGGAAAGTCTTGGTGGGTGGACGCAAAACATTCGCCTACCTGGTCGCAAAGACGAGGAACGAAGCGTTGAAGATGAAGCCTGATAACGGCCAACTATGCAACTCGATGATACCGACCGACGGCTGCTAGCTGTTCTGCTAGAAGATGCACGCATCAGTCAACGAGGCCTCGCTCAGAGGATAGGGGTTGCACAAGGAACAATCACCAATCGACTGCGTCGATTGGAAGACCTCGGCGTCATCAAAGGCTACACCGTCCTCTTAGAGCCTGAAAGCATTGGTTGGACGATGACGGTGATCACTGGATTACGAATCGAAAAAGGTTCGATGATCAACGTTCAACAAAACATTGCTGCAGACCCTCGAGTCTTTGCAGTTTACGACGTAACGGGAGACTACGATTCGATGGTTCTTGCACGCGTTCAAAGCAGAAAGGATTTGGATGATTTAACCAAGACTGTCTTCACACTCAAAGGCGTACAGCGTTCTTTCACTCAGGTTGTCCTCAATACGGTGAAGGAAGACGGCAGAGTGATTCCTCCCGTCCTTTGAGAACTGCTTATTCAATGGTCTTGACTTGTATTTGCCATCGCTTTTTGCTCTTGACGTATCTGCTTGATGTGATTTCAACATCACGCGCTGAGTTGATTGCCATGGTCGCATCCTTCAACGTCCATTCCATCTCGGTCATTTTATTGCGCCAATAAACGCCTGTAATCTTCTTGTTCAAGCGAAACACAATGCCTTCATTATCTCCAGTCAGATGATCGATAACTCTTGCTTGACGTACAATATCACCTTCTTGAGGCGCTGAAGATTCAGCGGCCTCGTTGGCTTCACTTGGTTTTGGTTTTTGCTTCTTAATCAGTTGGATTTTTGACCAGTCTTGAAGTTCAGTGTATCCAAATGTGATGGAAGCAAGGTCTTCGTATGGATGCTCTTCATCGTTCATCTCATGAGGATTGTACAAGCCGACTAAGTCTTCATATTCCAAATCAATATTTTCGACACGGTCACCTTGGCGTGGAATGAGTTCACCTGTAAACTTCGGCCCTTTGAACAGTGTCGACCACCATCCACGCGCATTGATGATCCGTAATTCACGGTACTTTTTCCTCCACTCTCGAATGGTTCGAGGTGATGTGAGGTCGCCATCATGTCTCGCTTCATTTGGGAATTGGATGCTGTCCCAGGTTCCAAACATGGCAAGAAGTGTATCAAGTGCTTTGATCGTTTCTGCATCAAACTCATCAAAGTGTTCACGTGGTTGGCTAAGGATTTCTTTCACTTTCTTTTTCGAATCAGCCACAAATGAGCCTGTAATTGCCTTTGGTTGAACAGATTCTTTGACTTGTCCATTTCCGACACAAGCCAATAGCGTCTCTATTACATCGCTGTCCAAAACAATACCAACCTCTCGAGAGATCTCTCGAAATCGTCCCACTGCTTCTTCCAGTTTGGCAAATGTCCAACCTCTTGACTGGCCGTTTTGATACAGAACGTGTTCTTGCATGGTGATATCACCGCTGTAATTCTTGACTTCGATGAAGACGATTCTGTCATTCATCAGAACGATGAGATCCGCTTCTCTACGGCTTCTTCCTTCGATGATTTGGTTGATTCGTGCAGAATGAAACACATTGACTACGCCATCGATTTTACGAACATACTCGAGAAGATCGAGTTCAGATTTCGTGCCTGCAAGCTTCCCAAAATCAGGTTTAGGATACGCTTTGAGAGGGCGGGCCTTCAGCCATCGGTAATTTCTCAGAAGCCCCATGATGGCTTGTTTCTATTGCACAGTATTTGAACTTCAACCTTGAATGCTACGAATCTGATGTGAGAGATTCATCGCCTCCCATGTAGGGCATCAGGGCTCCAGCAAGACCGCCAAGACTCTCTACAACACGCGTCTCTGGTTTCAGTGTCTTCATCAGAACGCGTCGCAATTCTTCATCGATTTGAACATCAAACGATTCGAGTCGTCGACGTAGATTTGATTGCAACCTGCCCCCCGTTCGATCCCAATCCATGAGAAGCGTCATTGTTGCTTTCCCATCAGGGGTTCGAGTCCCGTATGTTTCATACAAATACGCGACCAAACGATCCATCCCCCATCCCCTATTCACCACTTCCAAAGGTCCTGAAAACCCGAGCCGTTTTAGGGCAATTTTATCGCGAGGACCTTCGATAATGATCGCAAAACGTTCCTCGCGATTTCTCAACCGAGCCGTTGCGAGAGCTTTTCCGGCTTTCTGGAAACGTTCGATGGTATTTGGTGAATTATTCATCTCCAATGCTCCATAAACGCCTACTGGCTTGATGCTAGGACAATGGTTTGGGTTTTTCAATAAGCGCATTAGTTCAAAGGCTGAGAACATATGTTGATATGAAAGAAAAAGGAAGCAAAGAATTTCAATCTGGTGCTTGCTTTACGCCAACGCTTAAAGTAGGCCCTCTCGCCCCTTTGAACAGGGTGCAGCCATGCCAGCGGAAGATACCGTTTTCTACGTACTTTATGACAAATTCATGTTCTGGTCGATTCTCGTCGCCATATTCACATTCGGTTGGCTGTTTACAGCAATATTGAGATATCGCGATGGTGTTGAACCTGATACGACTGATATCGATCATATCGAAGTTGGCGCGTTCCCTGTCGATCGGCACAATACCCCATTGGAGTTGATGTTTTACCTCCTACCAACCGTTCTCGTCGTCTGGCTTACTGTCATGGCACTTGGTTCAAACTCTGCTGTTTGGAATTATGACGAAACCGATGAAGAAACATTCCCTATTACTGTCAATGCCTATCAATGGTATTTCGAATTCGTCTACGACGAATCGCTTACTTGGGAAGACACGAATACTGGAATTAACGTTGTATGGAGCGCTGGTTCAATGCAAGTCTCTGCCGATGGAAATGCGGCTGCCGCTTCGGTTGAAGTGAAAATAGGATCAGCGGAAAGTGAACTTTTCTTCAATGGTTCGACTTTAGCCGGTATGCCAACACCGATGTACAATCCATTCCAACACAATCACGTCAAAGTCTACGACGCTGACGGTGTGCTTCTCCACACATGGGAACACATCCCTATCGGCCACAAGTTGATTACACCATCAAACCCAATGATCATCCCTTGTGATGAAGTCGTCATCGCCAACATGCACTCATTGCCAGTTGACGCATCTGACACTCGAAACGTTGGTGTCCAACACGCTTTCTGGCTCCCTGAATGGGGAATGAAAGAAGACTTCGTGCCAGGGTTGGCAAGCGGAACAACGCTCGGATTCATGCCAGATGATGCAGGGACATTCCCAATTCGCTGTGCAGAATACTGTGGAATGCAACACTCGATTATGACTGGCGAGGTTATGGTCGTCGCTCGTGAAGGCATGAATTGTGCTGATGTTGATACAGGAGTGCAAAAGAGTGGTTCAAGCTCAGCGAACAACTACGATGGAGGTGGAATGTGATGCAGCGACGCACCATTGCGCTTCTCGGGCTTGTTATCGCCTCATTGATGCTCATCCCACAATTCAGTGCAATGCCTGGCGGTATTGGGCAAGGAGCAAACGCTGGATGTTCCTGTCACGCTGGAGGAAACGATGGTTCAACAACAATCCTCGTTGAAGGACTTCCTGAGGTCTTCAATGCAAGTGAAACTTACACATTTACAATCACATTGGTCAACGATGAGATGACATTGTACGGCAACGGCGATCCTGCTCAAGGATGGAGCGGAGTTCAAGGTGGATTCCGTATCCTTGTCGAAGGCGGCGGAAGTGTCACAACCGTTGACGAATCTTACAGCCAAATAGTCGATGGTGGACTCACACATACCGATGACGGGAATAAATTCCGTTCATGGGACTTTGAGTTCACTGCACCTGGAAGCGATACCGATACAACTGAAATTACCATTATTGGAAATGCAGTCAGTGGCGGTGCGGTCAGTGGCGGTGCTACTGGCAGTGGAGATAGTGCAGGCAATGATTATTGGAGCATCAAGAATGTTGTTGTTCCTGGCTTAAATGCAGAAGCTCAGGCTCCAACAGCACCACCATTGGTCATTCTTTTGACCGCTATTGGATTGGCTCTTTCAATCATCCTTCTTGGAACAATGTGGGTCTTTTATCGACGCAACCCTGAGACATTCACTATTGGGAACTTCTGGGGCTATCTCAAACCGTGGTTGACAACAACTGACCACAAAGAAGTCGGTATCCTTTACTTCCTCTTTGGATTCTTCTTCTTCCTTGTCGGCGGTGTCCTAGCACTTCTCTTCCGTATCCAACTGGCTCTACCTGAGAATGATTTCCTAACACAACAAGAATACAACTCATTCTTTACACTTCACGGAACAACCATGATTTTCCTTGGCGCTATGCCAATGATTGCTGGGTTCCTCAACTACGTCCTTCCTCTGCAAATCGGTGCAAAGGACTTAGCCTTCCCTCGAATTAACGCAATGGGATTGTGGCTCTTGGTCTTCTCAACACCACTGATCTTCTCAGGCATATGGTCTGGAGAAGGTGCGGACATTACGTGGGTTATGTACCCGCCATATTCATCTCTCAACAATGCTGGAGACTACGGTGCCAATGCTGGTGCAACTGCGTTCCTTGCAGGAATGATGATGCTTGGTGCCTCATCAACGCTTGGTGGTGTCAATTTCATCACCACAGTGTTCACCATGCGTGCTCCAGGAATTACTTGGATGAAGATGCCACTGTTCACATGGTCTGCGTTCGTGAGCGTCTTCATGCTCTTTATGTCCCTGCCTGCATTGATTATCGGTGTAGCGTTCCTCGTCTTTGACCATACGATAGGTTCGACGTTCTTCACAAGCGGGGGAGATCCGTTGCTGTTCCAGCACCTGTTCTGGTTCTTTGGTCACCCTGAAGTTTACGTGGTGATTATTCCCGCGTTCGGTATCGTTTCTGAAGTTCTTGCAACAAGTGCACGACGTTCCATCTTTGGCTACAAATCGATGGTCTTCGCTATGGCGGGAATCGGCGTTGTTGGATTCATTGTTTGGGGACACCACATGCTCACATCGGGTATGGATCCGTTCTGGAGAGCCGCATTCATGATCACAACCATGGCTGTTGCAATTCCAACGGGTGCGAAGATTTTCAATTGGCTGATGACCCTTTGGGGCGGTTCTCTTGTCATGAAGACACACACGCTTTGGTCTCTTGGATTCCTCATCACCTTCACTCTCGGTGGTATTTCTGGAATGTTCTTCCCAGTCGCTGGTCTTGACACGCACTTCCACGATTCGTACTTCGTCGTTGCTCACTTCCACTACGTGTTCATCGGCGGTACTGTCTTCGCTCTGTTCTCTGGGATCTACTACTGGTACCCTAAGGCAACTGGACGTAAACTCAACGAGACTCTCGGCCTTTGGCACTTCTTGATCGGATTCGCTTCCTACAACGCTGCCTTCTGGCCTATGCATGCATTGGGTATCCAAGGAATGCCTCGACGAACACACTCCTATACCGTAGAGAGCGGCTTTGCTGAGTACAACATGGCAATCTCAATCTTCGCATTCATCTTTGGATTAAGCCAACTTCTGCTGGTATGGAACATCATCTACTCTGGCCGTAATGGCGAGAAGGTCGGAAAAGATCCATGGGGTGGATGGTCACTGGAATGGTCCACAACCTCTCCACCTCCAACACCTTCCTTCCACGTTATTCCTACACAACGTGACATGAACGAAATCTATGGCCATCACAATGATGCTGAGGATTCGATCAAGGACAAGTTATGGAAAGGGAAGAAAAAGAAACCAGCGAGTTCGGTAATTCTCGATCCTACTGATGAAGGCACGGAGGTGACCTCATGAGTGGTGGCGGACACAGCGATGTGAAGAACGCTATTTGGATGAGAGCACTGCTTATGGCAGGTATTATTCTCGGTCTCGGTATTGCATCATACGTCGGACTTGGCGTTGTTGTTGCAGGAATGAAAGAGACGACTTGGGACGAAGAAGCAGATCATTTCCATGACGCTGAAAAGGACTGGGAAGACGCTGTAGCTCGCGGAGACATTTCAAGTGACGACGAATCCGCTGAATTGTACATTGCAAAGGAAGCAGCGCATCATCATGAAATTGAGGCCCATCTTTCCTACCTCACATACCGTGTTGCAGGATTGACAATGCTGTTCGTATCGATTACCTTTGCAGCATTCCTCGCTATCAGTGGCGTGCTCAACTCAGCACAGCCTGATGAAGAACATCACGATGACCATCATGGTCACGAAGAACATCACGGGTCAGCATCTCCAATCATCTTCGCATTCGGTTGTATGCTCTTCCTCATCGGATTCCCTGACTTTGCAGATGGACTTCATTCGCTCATGCTCGGAAGCGGTGCTGGTGCCATCTCAGATCTCTCTGTTGGAATGATTGGATTGACAATCATTACCATCGGTATTGCGAACTGGTGGAGAGAAGATCTTCCATTCAAAGGATATGGTGAACAAATTGCAACATCAGATCCGTTCGCTGGACAACACATCCGAAAGGCTGGTATCTGGGTCTTCTTGATGTCTGAAGTCATGGTCTTCGCTACGTTCTTCTCCTCGTACCTACGTATGAGAACAGAATGGTGCACAAAGTGGGCCCTGGATGAAGGAAACTGCAAGGAAGGCGTCTCAGAAACAGTCATGACCGCTTCTGATTATCTTCGTCCTGGCGGTGCTGCAGGAACCGGTGACTTCTGGACCTTGCTCCCTGGAGCTGTCAACACCTTTGCACTGATCATTTCTTCATACACCATCGTTCTTGCACTGAAGATTGCAAAATCTCATGATTACAAAGTTCCATCTGGCTTCATGGGCAAACTCATGCCTGACAAGAAGACTGCAATCCGTAACTATCTGATCGTTACACTCGCTCTAGGTACAATGTTCATTGTACTCAAGTTGGTTGAGTGGAGCCATCTCATCGCTGAAGGATTCACAGTCGGAACAGAACAAGGTTCAATCTTCTACGTGGCTACTGGCGCACACGGTGTCCACGTCTTTGCGGGATTGTTGGTCATGCTCTACATGATCTTCAAGGCCGATACCGTCGAATGGGACGAGGACAATGCGCAAGGTATCGAGTACTTCGGACTCTACTGGCACTTTGTCGATCTTGCTTGGGTTGTTATCTTCCCGGCATTCTATCTATACTGAGGTGAAACTATGGGAGAACACAAATTAATTATGGGCAAAGACATTTACTTCTGGAACTTCATCATTTTGATGTTCTTTACTCTGTTTGAAGTAGGCGCTGTTTTCTTCGAAGAGTATCCTGGAACAGATACTCGTGTCTCGATGTACGTTGTTTGGGGAATTCTCATCGTCGTTGGAATCATCAAAGGATTCGGTATTGGCGCTTTCTTCATGCACCTTTGGGATGACCCGAAAATATACCTTCGAGTCGCATTGTTCCCAACCTTATTCGTTCTGTTGATGCTTTGGGGTATTGGATTATCTAACCCTGAAGGCGTAAATGGTCTCCCTGGCTGGTGCACACCAGATTGGGGAGAACAATACGCAACAGAACGTTGAGTCGATTGTATGAGACGAATTGCGTTATTTCTCGTAGCCTTGCTGTTATCTGTTACCCTCGTAAGCGTACCTGCCTCCGCGTTCAATGGATTTCAACTGTCAACTCCAAGCGTAGGGAACTTTACACTCACAGATCAAAATAATTCAGATATGAAATTCTCTGATCTAACAGAGGATATCGTCGTTGTTTCCTTCTTTTTTACTCGATGTACCGATGTTTGCCCAATCATCACTCAGAATTTGAAGATGGTACAGCAACAAATTCCTGATGAAATTGCAGATGAAGTAGGCTTTGTTTCCATTACCCTCGACCCTCGTCATGATACGCCTGAAGTGATGACCGATTACATGAATCTTCATCGTGTTGAGTGGCCTCATCTGACAGGAAACAGTTCAGAACTTGCCGATGTGTGGTCACGATTCGGTATGGCGGTTGAAGAGATTGTAACCGATCCTCACGATGATAACATGAGCGATATGGATGGCCAAATACACAACTCCAGCGTCATCTACACCAACGAAAACGGAACCAGTCTCGAATTGATGTTCCTGCCAACTGGAATGACATTAACAACGCTCGCAGCAGATGAGGCTGGATGGTCTCTTAACACATCAGATTCCCAATTTGGAACAATGGTCAACGGAATAAACGGATACGATGCTCCAGCGGATTGGAGTTGGTGGTGGAGCTTGAAACTCTTCAACCAGACAAGTGGAGATTGGGAAGATTCCCCAGTCGGTATTGATTCAATCAATGCTCTGGAAGAGCAACATATCGCTTGGTTTTCATCCCAAGCCAATGAATCACTCATGACCACACCAACAGGAGATGACCCCTCTGTCCAAGTCATCTTCCCAGACAATACAACCGATTCAACAATCATTCCGAACTTTACTGGACATCATCTCACACAAGGCGCTTTTGATGGGGCTGGAATCGATGTCAACATTTCCGATAGCAGTTTTGGACATTTCCTTGACAGCATCAATGGCGTTTCTGCTCCAGAAGATTGGAGTTGGTGGTGGGAACTGCACACGTGGAATCAATCCAACATGACGTGGGAAGATGCTGAAGTTGGTATGGATGGAATTGAAGACCCAATGACCATTGCTTGGGCTCCTAGCAGTGTCAACAACACCGACATCCCTGCTCCAGGATTTGCAACATGGGAAGCAACCGAATGCAGCGGTCATGGCTGGATTATGGGCTCAGGGCAGAATGCTCATTGTATGTGCGATGCTGGCTATGAATGGGCAGAAGACGACAACCTGCGTTGTGTTCAAATCATCTCGGAAGAGCCAGAATATACGGTGGGACACTCCACCATCACATACATTCTCGATGAAGAGAAGAAGCCACGAGTCTCTTGGCTAAGTGACAAATGGCTTCCTGAAAACTTCGTTGAAGACATCATTACACTCGCTGAAAAAGAAGGGTTGATTGAAATCGAATCCGAAGGGATTCCATCGGTTGGTCTCATCCTTTCAGTGGTCATGATCTCCATGGCTGCAATCTCGCTTCGTGCGAAATCTGAATGATTTCGAGGGAAAAGAGTTTGATAGGGGGAGTTGTGGCCGAATCATTGCGGCGATCGCATAGCCTGGTATTGCGCCGGATTTGAAATCCGGTGTCTGATGACTCGGGGGTTCGAATCCCTCTCGCCGCGCCACCATCCAATTTAGGAGAAGCATTCACAAACTATACCCTCTCTGTACTCTTCATGCGCCGAGGGTTGCTAGGCTTACTTCTCGCTTCTCTGTTCGTTCTTGCAGGGTGTTTAGCCCCTGTAACACCCGAATGGGGCGACTCGATTGAAGTTGAACGTAATGGTGATGGAACCTTCACATTCACTTCCAAACTTGGTGATGAAACCATCACCAACACCTACGAAGAACGCGGCTGTCTCGATGGTGAAGTCGGAACTGACAAAGGTGGAAAAATCAAATTTGAAGGCTACATGAGTGCCAGCATCATCTATGACTCGCACAACTCTGATCTTAACAACAACAACCTGACGTTTGCAACAACCGCTGCTGTAGCAATCGAACAGATGTCATTCACCGATGCCAAGAATGTTCTTTCTGGTGCTGGGGAGCGAATTGATGTCAAAGAATGGGATGTACCAATCCAACCAAAAACAGGACAAGGGACTGTTGATTTAGACAGCGTTGATGGTGATTCCGATTCGAAATGGTTCGTTCTTGGCCTCATCCCTGCCAGTGAAAACATCAACGCTGGAATGGCTTCACTCGGTCAATTCCACCAAGCGGTTCGAATCTCAGGTTACCTCGTCGATGGCCCAGTTCTTGCTCAAAACCCTCAAGGTGGCAACAACCGTGATGTTGGTGTAACCAACGATTGTGTCGCTACTGTTGGGAGTTTCAACGTAAATCAACTGTTCTTCCTCGTTACTGAAATTGAATTGAAGGATTCAACGGTCAGTATGGACGGAGATGACAATGATGAATACGTCTTTGGAGATGTTCCGTTCCTTGGTCGTACTGGATTCATTCTGTTCCTTCTCATCGTCGGTATTGGCGGTGGTGTTGGAGCCTACATGTATTCATCCATGCGTGTAAGTATGAGCGCTCGAAGCATCGCATTAACACTTCTTGGCAAAGAAGGCGTCGAGAAAGCAGCACAAGTTCGTAGAGATGTCAAGGATGCGAAAGATGCTGGCATGACTACACCAGATCAACGTCGTGCAGAACAACGAAAGAAGAGTCGTTCGCCACCTCCTGCAAAAACAAGTAAGAAGAAAAATGAGGATGATGGATTCGGCTCTTTCAGCATTGACAGTGCTTTGAGTGGAGGTTCCAGTTCGGGTCCTTCCAAATCTGAATTTGGATCTGGCAGTTCCGTTGTAAAATCTGAAGATGCAAAGCGTGTAGAGAAACAAATCGAACATACAGAATCCTTTGTCCCACCATCCTCCACCTTTGGAGGCGGTTCAGTTCCAACATCTTCTTCCGCACCAACAAGCGTTCCGTCATCTCGTTCACCTCCAGCACGTTCTGAGCCGGAAGCAGAGACGAAACCAAAGGTTCGTCGCCGAAGAGCAGTGAAGAAGGCTGAACCTGAACCAGAGCCTGAACCACAAGAAACCAAGAACACCTGGGATGAAGAGGAAGAAGAATTCTCTGATTTCAGTTTCTGAAATTGATTGTTTCAATGGAAGACTTGTACTTCAGAAGGCAGAACTTCCATTGAGAGTGGTGTTGAACCAATGTTTTCTCCATCGATGTTGATCGCCGTAGGCTCTGGTGTTTCAATCTGCAATTGTTTGAATTGATGGTAATCAACTCGGGGATGGAAGACGTGTCTTCCTTCTTTCTTGAGAAGTCCAAACGCCTTCAAAATATCCCTACGTGTCATCTTTTTCAAGATTCCAATATCCATTAAGCCATCATCGAGAGATGCTCCTGGAGCAAGCGGCAATAGTGAGCCTCCAGTTTGACTGTTCTGAATTAAGAACAAGGTGAAATCATCTTCCATCTTATGTCCATCTAAGTAGAGACTTGCATGTCTTCGGTTATTCGCCATAATGGCCATAAGAATCCCAACGTCGTATCGAATGCTCCCCATCCAACGCATCTTTTCAGCCTTGATTGTGGAATCCACACCAAGGCCCCATGTCACCAAGTTGTGGCTGTATCGAATCATCTTTCCTTTGGTGTTGCCAGGAAGCCCTTCTGTCAATTCAACTCGTGCAAGATCGATGGCCTGAGTCGCTCCGTTGACAATTCTTGAAACTGCATCTTCCGTACTTTTGATTCCTAGATCATGTGCTTGAGAATTCCCTGTTCCTGCAGGAATTAAACCAAATCGAATCGTTGAGTTATCCTTCGATTGCATCATCCAGCCAGTAATGCTCTCCGAGAGACTTCCATCTCCCCCAACAACAGCAATTGCTTGATCGGATTGAACATCCAATGAAGATACGATATTCACAAGATGACCTGAATGTTCGGAGATGTGCATTTCAACTTCAATATCTGATGCCTCCAGCAGTTGTTTCGCTGCTTCAGCAACCTTCATTCCTTTCTTTTTCCCAGAATAGGGATTAACGAGCATGAAGACTTTTGATGGTGCTGTTCCATCATTTGATGGCTTGATAAAGACTTGAGCAGGCATTGGTCGGTGCAATCCTTTCCGCTTTTTACTTCCGATATCGGGTTGAAAATCAATGATTGAAGGTGTGTTTGAATCGTTTGAAGTCTCACCATCAGCAGAGGCCATGTTTTGGGACAAGAACTCCTCGGCATGAACTCTTCCCCATTTTAGGGATTAAACCAAGCACTCATGAAGAGATGGCTTCTGGGCTGGGATGGAGGGTCATGATGAATTGGTCAGAATCTGAAGTCGAATTCATGCACAGGGCCCTTGCTGTGGCTGAACGCGGCAGAGGCAACGTCAGTCCAAACCCTCTTGTCGGCTGTGTCCTGGTAAAAGATGGTGAAATTATTGCTGAAGGTTGGCACGATCATCTCGGAGGATTGCATGCTGAACAGATGGCCATCCACGATGCAGAAGCAAAAGGAAAGTCACCAAATGGAGCAACCGCCTATGTCACACTCGAACCTTGCAATCATTATGGCAGAACACCGCCATGCACTGAAGCATTGCTTTGGTCGGGAGTCAAAAACGTCGTTGTTGCCCACCATGACCCAAATCCTACAGTTCGAGGCCAAGGCATTGGAGTTCTAGAGAAAGCTGGAGTCAATGTCAAGACTGGGTTGCTCGAGAACGAAGCCCGTCAACAAATGAAGCCATTTCTCCATTGGTGCGAACATAGAAGACCGTTGGTAACTGTCAAAATGGCTGTTGATGCCAATGGATCTGTTGATGACCGCTCAGAACAAGCCCAACGATTCACAAGCGAAGGATGCTTGGATGAAGTCCATCGTTTGCGCATGGATTGCGATGCAATCTTAGTCGGTGCGGAAACAATTCAGCGTGACAATCCTTCACTCACAGTTCGAAGAGTCGAAACACAGCGACAACCATTACGAGTTGTTCTCGATCCTCATGAGCGAACCAATTCTGATGCGACTGTCTACAATGATGATCATGAAACATTGCGCATCGGTTCTGACTTTACTGGATTGATTCCCCTGCTGAATCGATTGGGAGACTTAGAATGTCAACGAATCCTCGTAGAAGGGGGACCAAAAACAGTCCATTCTTTCCTTGCTGAAGGATTGGTCGATGAGTTTTATTTGGTTCAAAGCAATGTCATCCATCAACAACCGATTGCTTCCAACATTGATGATGAGGTCTTATCCAATTCAGGACTTGCCTTTGTTCGACATGAACAATGGGGCGACGAGGCCGTTTCAGTATGGACGCGTACGCCTCTTGAGTAATGCTGTTGAGAGCGGGCGATGCAGGATTCGAACCCACGTCCCCGGCTCCGAAGGCCGGAAGGATATCCAGACTACCCCAATCGCCCAATTCAATCCAGTTGGCTTCCCTTTTTGAAGGGGTTGGTGCGAAGGAATCGTGCTTCAAAGAGATGCAAGGCTTCCACCGAGGAGAAGCATCGGAACAATGTAGCCAAGAATTGTCAAATATCCAAGAATAAATCCAGCGATTCCTTGGCCGGCACCGATTCCTGAGCGACTCCCTTCTGCTTGGCCAAGATGACCAAAAATGACGGCAAGAATTCCGAACAACCATCCAACTGCCCATGTAACGCAAATCAGCCAACCAAGCAAGTAACAGGTGATTCCGAGAATACCCATGACCAATCCAGTGACTGCCATTCCGTTTCCATTTTGTTGAATCATGATCTGTTGTGCCATCATTGGTTGCGTAGTTGTGCCGTACAACATTGGTTGCACTGGCTGAGTTTGCATGGGTTGTTGAACTGGATTCACTTGAATTGGAATAGATTGTGGAGGCTGATTTGAGGGCATTGACCCATCCGGTTGCATGGTGATGGTTCAACCATGTCAATTTTGAAGATTCCGCATCTAAACTGCTCGAGGAGCGGCTTGATTGACTGAAGGAGAAACTCCTGCAGCATATCGCTCAAAGTTTGTATTGAACATCTCAGCCAACTTATCGGCTGTTGCGTCATAAGCATCCTTGTCATCCCATGTTGTTCTTGGTTGCAAGACATCGGAAGGAACATCTGGGCATGAAGTAGGCACTTCAAATCCAAATCGACCATCTGTGATGTATTCGACATTGTCGAGATCACCGTCGAGTGCAGCGTTGAGCATTGCCCGAGTATACTTGATTTTCATTCGGTTTCCAACGCCGTA
>Ga0213865_10000278_pt1 | contig 34521 bp, 55 predicted proteins | sample PICome_6_FD_160100 | JGI IMG/M metagenome (GOLD analysis project Ga0213865, IMG submission 160100) | Coastal seawater microbial communities near Pivers Island, North Carolina, United States - PICO282 | ecosystem: Environmental > Aquatic > Marine > Coastal | place: USA: North Carolina...
TAGCCCAGCGTGAATCTAGCATCTGCTTAGCCGCCTCTTTGAAGTCTCTGGCATCCACAGCCGCCTTCATCATCTTGAATTTAGAGAGCCGAGGTCTGCCGAGTTGAAAGCACATATTGGCTATGATGTGCTGTGCCTCTTCTTGTAGCTCGTAGAAGTCTGGGTATAGTATTTCACAGTCTTTTAGAACTACAGATATATCAGCCTCAAACGCCTCTCTCACCCTTGTCTCAGACACTTTAATGCCAACAAAGCTATCTAAGCATAATGATTTATATTCGGGGTCTGACTGCACAATGAGATGACCTATGCCGAATGTTGGATGTCCCTCAGAGCATAAGTATATCTCATCTACCCTGCCCTCATCAGCCGTGATTTCAGCTTGTAATTTATCCAAGTTCATCTAAACCCTCTCCTTGCATCAGTTTTGAGGCAGTAACGCCTAACTTATACATGGCATCGTCCAGCTCTGATTCGCCAGCCTTGTTGCCTCGCTTGGTCATAAATACTTCTACAGCCTCATTGGTTTGCGGATGAAAAGAGACAGTTACGGCTAGATTTGAGCCAATATCAGTGGTTATACATGGTCTACGATTAGGGATATTCATTTAGTACCTCTATGGTTTTTCGCCAGCTATCTGATTCGATTTCTGTATTATCAAAGAAGCTGGGTTGCTTAGTTATTTTTATCTGATTGATACCAACGACAGGCATAAAAAAACAGGTGCGCTGTTCAGTGGCAACAAGGGCTAATATATCAAAATCATTTCTGGTTGGCATCCGTTTTCTTCTAATGCCATTCACGTCTTTTTTATTGCCCAAACCCATCTGAAAATATAGGCGGTTCTTATGCTGTCTTGATTCCTGACAGCTTCTCACTTGCACTAAATAGCTATCACCGTTCTCAATGTTCCAGCATACCAAGTCCACAGAATCCTGCTGTGCCATCGCACAACCCCAGCCTCTCTGTAGTATTGCCGCCATAGCTATGCACTCGCCTACAAGTCCGTAACTTGAATGGCTCAATCTTTCAGCTAGGAATCTATTCATGTTTTATTGGTCGCACTACGATTTCGTAGCCAAGAACATTAAGAGCAAAATCTAAGTCATTTACTCTTGGGTTTACTCTGGTTCGCCAACCTCGAAGTGTGCTGTTATTTATTCCTGTCCGCTCGCAGAAATCAGCCTCTGGGCATTTCTGTCGGTGCAATTCATCAAACAAGAACCTGACGCACTTGTTGTTATTGATAATCCGATTCTTTCTGCGGTAAATTCGCACCCAGTTGCGCCCTTTCCAGAAGCTCAATAGCTAGCCCTATCATCTGCTGGCTGTTCATTTCGTGAAATATACTCTCACCATCGATGGTAATCAACATACCATCGTCATACATTCCTAACAAAACCATTGATTTATCATGTTTATTTCGGCTCATTGTTATTTTGCCCACATTATTGTTTTTATATTCTTTTACAGAATCCATTAATAAATCTAGGGCTACAATATCACATTGTAATAATTCTTGCGTAACTTTTTCCACCATATAAATAACAGAAGTTCTATCTAAATCCATAAAATCGCCTATTTTTGTCCGAGAAACTTCCAAGGTTTTGTCAGACAAATAAGCCAACATACGCCTAGCTTGAGCTATTTTGGGTTGGCGATTAATACCCATAATTTCATTGATAGATACACCAGATGCTTTTGAAACAGCCACTATTAGATTTTTAAAGTTCGTCAAAGCTCTGTGGTTTGCTGTGCCTTTTGTCATCAAAGCACTTATCTCCGCAGAAAATGTCTCCGTTACCATTAACCAATCCCCCTGTTTGCCAATCAAAAGTACCGCCACACCAACTACAAGTATCTAATCTTGAGGCTGGTATAGCGGCTAGTTTTTGTTCTTTCTTAGAACGGTATTTCATCAACGAGCGATTGCTGTGCTGGTTGTTGCTGTTGTTGTTGCTGTTGAGGCTGACGCTCGACATACTCAGATACCTTAATTGAAATATAAGGCTTCCCAGTATTCTTGGCGGTGGTGTTCCAAGCGGATAGCGAATACTTTACGCCACCGATTGTTATATCGCCGCGATGGTCAGGTCGTTTTGGGTTATCTCCCTTATCATTTTGGAACATAGCCCCACTCATATCATTATCATATGCCATTACATTAGCTCCTTTTTTCTGGCTGAAAATAATCCTGTTTGTTCTTTAGTCCAATCCAATCTGGAGTTATACAACTCCTTCAAGGCTGTTAAATCGGCACAGTTTTGTAGCTGTGCTTCAAGAGATACAAGCGTACTCGTATCTAATTTCTTTACTGGCTGAGGTGCTAGCGGTGCTTCTGTAGCCATTGTAGCCATTGTAGCCAACCCACTTGTTTGCTGAGGCATATCCTCACCAGCATACAAATGTATGCCCAATCCTGTTGCCATTGAAATAGCCTTAGCCATACATCTTTGTAAGCTAGCATTTACAGCAAAGCTATCAGGGTTCTGCACTGGGCGGTTAGCATGGTTCAGCACTGGCATGACTTCAACGCAAGTGTAGTCCTCGATAATCACGGTGACTTGCACATAAGCATAGCCCTGCTCATCTACCATATACGGTAGCCGTCTGCCGTCAGGCATAGCAAATACTGATTTTACTATTTCAGCTTCTGGGCAATATTGCCTGAGCAATCTGTAAGCGTGCGCCCAGCTTAAATACGTAAAGCCGTTTTTACGCTCAGTCATTTTGGATATGTCAATCTGTGACATGGTTGCGAATAGTTTACTCATACTTTGAATATCTCCTTTGCATATTCTATGTTGTCTGGGTCATCCCAGTAGAATGGGTGGCTAAAATCGGCTTCTAATATACCGCCAAGCACCATTGGGTCATTGGAGTACGCTATTAGGTTCTGACGCTTCAGAGCCTTCTGACGCACTCGCTCAATGGCTTTGTCGATGTTATCAGCCCGAAGTGCCTGACAGTTAAACGGGTCAAACCTCACTGCCCTGTCATGGCTTACATAAGCTATGGATGGGATAGCACCAGTAGCCTTGCTATAAATAGCTACCTGTTCAACGTGAGCTTGCTGAGGCTCATCTGGAATCTGAGCCTTGCCCAGTGACCTTGTACCGTCTTTTTTGGGCTGGTTCATTCTGCCTATTTTGGTTTTAAATTCGCACAGCACATTATCTTTGATGAAATCTACATATCCGATTATTGGAAGAACTACATCTGGCAACTCTAAGCTAACGTGCCTCTCTGATTCTGCGTTCTCGAAAGTATCTCCGAGGGCTTCAATGCCCTGCTCGATTGCTGGCTGTATCTTATCCCGATAGGCTGTGTTGCGCTCATCATCAGTGTCTTTGACTTGCTGTAAGTCGTAGCTTGTCAGAGCCATTTCGACAGCATCCTCTAGCACCAGACCATCACAGAGATAGTGCTGAGTGCCGTTGTGAACTGCCGTGCCATAAATAGCAGGATAGCCGACTTTGATTTGCCGCCTATCCTCTTTGGTCAAAGCCACATACTGAAACATCCATACAGCTAGCGGTTTATTGAGCTGAGAGGGGCTAAAATGGTCTAGCCCCAACTCTGCAAAGTTTGTTAATGCTTGGCTCATATTTCTCCTAGCTTATCCTCGCGTCTCATTATGAAGTCTGCTTTTTTAGAATTGACATTGTTTTTGTAGTTTCTCCAACTTCTTGCAATTAAGAGCGCATTATCGTGCCTATTCATTGTGTAAGTCTGGTCATTTTTCCACTTATTAAAAGTAGTCAGCAAATAAATGACAGGAGAGCGTGAACTTTTACCGTAGCCCTTTTTAATATCCTCAAAAAATTCATGTACCTTAACTTGGTGACCATTTTTAGAGGCAATGTAATACAAGGCTGTTAAATAATTTCTTTGCAACTTTACAATTTTGAAAACACTGTTAGCAGTTTTTATTGATAATTGTAATAAATCTTTATCAATTTTATTCTCATAAAATTCCTTTGATATTTCATTATCTATAAAAACCCTACTATGAGTTTTACCTTGCATCCACGGCATGATTGCTTTTAGTGCGCTAGCAACGTGTTTGGAATTAGGCACACCCATGATATGAAAAATATCAGTTGCATCTCTAACAGCACCAACATCCATTTGATGAAATGTCTCAGGTTTAACCCCGAAAACGACATGACTTTTAAATGAGCAACCTGACTTAAAGCAAGCCATGAGCCTGTTTTGTCCGTCCTTCAATAGCCCATCCAATCCAAACTTGATTGTCTCACCTGTCAATCCCCAGTTGTTGTTTGCCATGTCTCTTGCATAACGTACAAGATGGGCTGGCTTAACAGGTCTATTGTTTTTGTTTAGCTCATTAATGACGTAATGAGCCATGTTTGGTGTTATTTGCATAACTAAGCTAGTTTCTGGTGGGTTCTCAATTAGGCTTTTCAATTTGTAGATGTCTTTTTTAACTGATGTGTTTCTTACAAAATCTGCATTTAAAACTTTTGTATTAAATCTTGGCATAACATTCTCCTTTTGTTTGTTATAAATTACAGTTAATCTATTTTATTTGACTTTGCAACTAAAAAATAATATCTACTTAATTATAGAATTAATTTAGAGTTATTGGAGAAATTATGAAACTGGCAGAATACCTTGTAAAGAAGGGGATTAGCCAAGCAGAAGCGTCGCGGCAACTCGATGTAACTCAGGTTGCTATCCATCAATATATATATCGGAAGTCGCTACCGTCAGGTCAAATGATGATTAACATCTATAAATGGAGTGGTGGTCAAGTCAATCTAATTGATTGGGTCAGGGAGTTCGATAATGCCAAATCGCAGTAAGGAAAAGGGCAGTAGGTTTGAGCGTGAGATTGTTGATAAGGCTCGACAGCGTGAGCTTGAAGCTAACAGAGTGCCTCTGAGTGGTTCTGCGGCTGGCTTTAAGGGCGATGTGCATATCAAGAAGGGCAGGGAAACTTGGGTGATTGAGGCTAAGAAGCGAAAGTCAGGGTTCAAGTTTCTGTATGAAAATCTGTTAGGTGCTGATGTGCTTGTGGTAGCCGAGGATAGGAACAGGGCTTTAGCCGTGTTAGACTTAGAGGACTTCTTGGATATGATGGCTGGGAGATTGTAATGTTTTATATCGCTTTGATGGTTTGCTTTAGTGTCAATGATTGCACTTATGCAGAGAGTTTACAGCGATATAACAGTAGGCAAATTTGCGAGATATCTTTACTTTTTGAGGTAGAGACTGTCAGGATTTTATTTCAGCAGGACGGATTAGAGCCGAGTGTAGCTGGCATTTGCTTAGAGGCAGAGAGTGTCTAATGGATTATAACAGCGATTTTGCATATGACTTAGCTATTGGGCAGGGCGAAGAGGTCTGGCTAGGTGATTTACTGCGCGGTGCTAAGATTGAGGTAAAGCGAGACTTCAAGAGCAGTAAGACAGGTAATATTTTCGTTGAGTATGAGTGCAGGGGAAAGCCTAGCGGTATAGCTACTACTGAGGCTGATTACTGGGCTTTTATTTTGAACGGTGAGAGGGTTGTAATATTGCCGACAGAGTTCTTAAAGGATTTGTGTAGGCATTATTTTGAGGATGGTAAAATTACCAAGGGCGGTGATAAGGACATGAGTGTGGGCGTTTTACTGCCAACATCGAGGATATTGTGAGAGAGAAGGACGATTTTTACAGCACTCCAGAGCCTATGACAGAGGCATTGCTACAGCGTGAGTTCAAACAACCTTCGATAGTACATGAGCCAGCTTGCGGCACTGGTAGGCTCAGTAAGGTGCTGGGTAGCCATAATCATAGGGTTATTTCTGAGGATTTGGTAGATAGGGGTTTCGGCAAAGTAAATCAGGATTTTCTGATGCGGTGGGAGCGTCCGTGCGATTATCTCATAACAAATCCACCGTTTAAGCTAGCAGAGGATTTTATTTCAAAGGCTATAGAGCTTGGATATACTAGACACGCTTGGTTACTCAGGCTTGCTTTTCTGGAAGGTCAGGGAAGGTATGAGAGGCTGTTTAGTAAGCATCCGTTTGATGTGTGCTACGTTTTTAGCAAGCGTCAGACGATGTGGATAGGTGAGGGCAAGCCAACCAGTAGCGGTACTACTGCTTACGCTTGGTTTGTGTGGGGAATTGAATCTAGGAGAAGGATTGAGTGGATATGACAATAGATGAATTTAAGGAAGAGCTTAGGCTTTTAAGAGATAGGGTAATCAATTTTAGGGATTACGAGATTAGGGTCGGTAGGCAGATACAGAGGTATGGCGTGAAGCAGAAGGTAGAGCCAGTGCCTTCTATGCTTAGTTATCACAAGAAGAGGCTAAGGAGAATGAGTGGTGAGTGAAAATAAATTAGAGAGATTAATCGAAACGATGGAAAGCCAGATGCGGTACAAGATGGTGGCAGATAAAAATGAGCGATAAATCATACAAAATGCCAGAAGGTAATGTTCTTATTAGCTTATCAGGTGGTAGAACATCTGCATATATGTTGCATCAAATCCTAGTGGCTAACGATGGATTGCGTGATGATGTGGTTGTTGCCTTTGCTAATACTGGCAGAGAGATGCCTGAGACATTAGATTTTGTTAATGAAATAAGCTCTCGTTGGAATGTTGCTATAACTTGGTTGGAATATACTGACCAAAAGCCATTGTTTGAAGTGGTAAATCATAATTCAGCTAGTAAGTTTGGAGAGCCTTTTGAGAAATTAATAAGAAAAAATAAATATATTCCAAACACTTTGAGAAGAAAATGCACACAAGAGTTAAAGGTTTTAACTATTAAAAGGTATTTATCAAGTATCGGATGGGAAAAGTGGACTAATACTATTGGCATAAGGTCTGATGAATTTAGAAGAGTTAAGGAATCAAAGGATAACAGGTGGATTAATTGGTTCCCATTGGTTGATGACAACAAAACTAAATTTGATGTTGCTGATTTTTGGCTAAAACAATCTCAAGCATTTGACTTACAATTACCGATTATAAATGGGGTTACAGTTCACTCTAATTGCGATGGTTGTTTTTTAAAAAGCGAATTGAAGTTAGCGGAAATGTGGCGCGACCATCCAGAAAAGATGGAATGGTGGTCAGGTTTGGAGCAAGAGTTTGGTCATACATTTAGATATGACGGAGTTTCTTATCAAGACATAAAAAATAATTTAGAAAAGCAAGGTGATTTTGTTTTTGATATTGAGGGTTTCTTTTGCCAAGCAGATGATGGGGAGTGTACGGGGTGAGTGATAGTTTAATTATCAAGAGTGAGTTGAAGGAGAAGTTCTCAACGCTTCCCAATGCGCTGATTAATGATGGACGGCTAGCGGCTGAACATCTGGGGTTGATTGTGTACTTACTCAGTAAGCCAAATGATTGGGTTGTCAGGGTCACAGAACTACGTAAGCGGTTCGATTATGGCAGGGATAAGGTGTATCGGATTCTGGCTCAGTTAGAGCAGTATGGTTATATCTCGAAGGAGCAGATAAAGGTGGATGGTAAATTCGCTGAAACTCGTTACACAGTCTCAGATTTACCGTGTCCTGAAAAACCGTATGCGGAAAAACCGTATACGGAAAATCCGACACTTACTAAAGAAAGATATATACTAAATAAAGATAATACTAATTTACCCAAAAAAAATAAGTCTGATAAAATGCTTTTGATTGATTACGTTCTGGATGATGCTGATAAGCAATATGCATCTGATAAGGGATTGGATTATGCAGAGATATTTGAGGATATCCGATTGTGGAATGAGAAGAACGGAAATAAGGCTTCGTATGTGTCTTGTAAGGCTTTCTGGCAACAATGGTGCAGAAGCGAAGCTAAGAAGCCTCAGAGGGCTTCTAAGGGCGAGCAGTGGGGTGATAAGAGCAAGGTGGTGAGTAGTAGGAAGATGCTATCTCTGGAAGAGTGGAAGGGATTGTCGGAGTTTATGCAGGAGCATTACAGGAAGCATAGACCAGATATTATGGCTGATTTAACTCAGCAGTTGAACGAGCAGAATAGTAAGGATATATAAGGGTATGAAGTTTACACCAGCACTCGTAGATGAGTTTCTTAGACGTATAGCAATCGATGGCAGAAGTGCCAGAAGCGTTGGCAGGGATGATGATATGCCAAGCTATGAGGCTTTCTACAATCTTATGAACAAGGATGAGGTAGTCAGGAATAAGTATTTCTTGGCACAGGAAAGCAGAGCTACGGCTATCGATGACCATATCGATGGGGTCATTCAAGATATGAAGGATAAGAAAACAGATTGGCAATCTGCTAGGCTGGAGATAGATACGGCTAAGTGGCGCATGGCTAAGTTCTTTCCGAGGTTGTATGGTGAGCAGACACAGCGCATCGAGGTGGAACATAAAGCTAGCTTTATAGATGAGTTGAAGAAGGTACAGCAAGCGGTGGAAGAGCGAAAGCGTCTGGAAGCTAGGACTATCGAGGGTTCTGTGAATGAAGTATAGCGAGTGGGATAGGCTGTGGAGTGAGTGGGTAGGTGAGAAGCCGATGGAAGATTTTGTGAGAAAATCTATTAACCGTTTCACACACGCGCACGAGGATTTCACACCGATTTTGAAGCCCGATTTCAAGGGTTTTACAACCAATGGTACACACACTCATAGGTTATCTAATAAAAACAAGGACTTAGACTGATGGGTATGCTGTATATATCTTCCATAATGAACATTATGCGACAAAATATCGTAAAAGTTGAAAATACCCCCCCTTTTTCGCACGCGACACCGCCAATAAAAAAATATACCATCACACCCACCCCCCTTTAATCTGAGGCACACATGACACCCCAGCCAAAAAAATCCCAAAATACAGATTTGCTTATAGCCCTTCACGATGACCCTGTTCTGTTTGTGGAGCAGATTATCGGTGCGAAGCCGTATGATTGGCAGAAGGAAGCTCTCAGGGCTATTGCATCTAATGACCGCGTTAGCATTGCTTCTGGGCATGGGGTTGGCAAAACGGCTTTTCTTTCATGGTTGGCGTTATGGTGGCTGTGTACCCATTATCCGTGTAAGGCGGCTATTACTGCGAACACGGCTCACCAGTTATCGGACGTTTTATGGACTGAGATTGACAAGTGGGCTAGGGGCTTACCAGAGGGGTTCAAGGAGCTTCTGGAGTTCAAGAGCGACAAGATTAGCTTGAAGGGTGCTACGGACAGTTTTGCGGTGGCTAGGACAAGCAGGAGAGAGAACCCAGAGGCTTTGCAGGGCTTCCACAGCGAGAATATGCTGTTTATTTGCGAAGAGGCTAGCGGTATTCCTGATATTGTTTTCCAAGTTGGAGAGGGTGCGATGTCTACGGAAGGAGCTAAGACTGTGATGTGTGGAAACCCCACTAGGTCTGAGGGGTTTTTCTATGAGAGCCATCATAGCCAGAGGCATAGGTGGTTTACTATGACGGTGAGTTGTTTGGACAGTCCGAGTGTATCTGAGCAGTTTCTGGAGAACATGGCTGAGAAGTATGGGATTGAGAGCAATGTTTATCGGGTGAGGGTGTTGGGGCAGTTCCCCACGCAGTCTGATGATGTGTTATTGCCTTTGTACCTCATAGAAGAGGCTGTGAAGAGGGATATTGAGGCTTCACCTACCACGCCTACTGTTTGGGGTGTTGATGTAGCTCGTTTTGGCGGTGATAGGAGCGCGATAGCGAAGAGGCAGGGCAATGTGTTGCTAGAGCCTATAAAGACGTATCAGGGGCGCGATTTGATGGAAATGGCTGGTATTGTTATGGCTGAGTATGAGGCTTGTCCGTATATGCTTAGACCGACAGCGATATATATTGATGCTATTGGCATTGGGGCTGGGCTAGCTGATAGGTTGAGGGAGTTAGATATGCCAGCTATAGCTATTTCTGTGAGTGAATCGCCTAGCTTGAAGGATAGGTTTAATCGTCTGAGGGATGAGTTATTCTGGAACGCGAGGGAGTGGTTTGAGGGAAGGGATGTTAAAATGCCTGACGATAGCACTTTGATGCAGGAGCTTAGTGGAATACGGTATAAGTATTTGAGCAGTGGAAAGTTGAAGGTTGAGGGCAAGGACGAGATGAAGAAGAGGGGGCAGAGAAGCCCTGACGTAGCGGACGCTTTTGTGCTAACTTTTGCTGAGGCTGGTGCGATAGCTGGTGGGTATTCGAGGAGTTATAATTCCAGTAGGAAGTTAAACACAAACAGAGGATGGATTGTATGACCAATGATAATGTGATTCAGTTTCCTACTAGGGAAGAGCTAGGGGAGATGGATGAATTTGAGCAGGGTTGGTATGAGCATCAGAAGTTGGTAGATGCTGTTGGCACTATGCTGGACGTTCACGCTCAGGGGATTGTTAATAGTTCCGAGGATGTGGATTGGGGTCATATGATGGATGCTATGTTACATTTGACTTATGTTTGTGGTATAAGGTCTGGTATGAGTGAAAGCACTGTTTCGGAGCTTATACAGACTTCCAAGATGATTGAGGTTGAGTTCGATGAGTAAAGACCCCCGACTTGAGCGAGTTGGCGTTAGCGGTTATAATAAGCCGAAGAGAACGCCTAATCATCCTACTAAGAGCCATGTTGTTGTAGCGAAATCAGGTGATGAGGTAAAAACCATTCGCTTTGGACAGCAAGGTGCTAAGACTGCTGGCGCACCTAAGAAGGGTGAGAGCGAGGCGATGAAGAAGAAGCGTAAATCGTTCAAGGATAGACACGCCAAGAACATTGCGAAGGGCAAGATGTCTGCGGCTTTTTGGGCAGATAAGGTAAAGTGGTAGAAAGGAAAAATCATGGCATACGGAATGAAGAAAAAAGGCAAGAAGTCTAAAGACCGCACAAAGACAGGTAAATACTGCTAATGGCGGCTAAGAAGGGGCTGTATGCTAATATTCAAGCTAAGAGAAAGCGGATAAAGGCTGGCTCTGGAGAGACTATGCGGAAGGTTGGCACTAAGGGTGCGCCTACCGCTAAGGCGTTTAAGAAGGCGGCAAAGACAGCAAAGAAAAATAAGAAGAATGGCTGAAGGATTGCTACAAATGCGTTCAACGCCCTACTTTGCTGAGCTATCCCCAGAGGGTCAAGCTCAGAGAAGGCAGGATGTATATTCTGGTTTACTCAGTAGCCCTAAATATGGCGCGATGATGTTACCAGCATCAGGCGTTACTGAAATGATGGGATTAATGGCTGACCCAGAGGGCGAGGGGTACTTGCCTTCAACAATGGATTTGCTGAGAGAGGGCAGATTTGGTGATGTGGGTTATCAGCTATTAGGCGGTTTAGGCGATGCTTTATATGCTGGTGCGGCTGTTGTACCACCATTAGCCATACCAGCGGCAGGAGCTAAGGCGGCTAGGGTTGGTAGGTTAGCAAAACCCAAAAAACCAAAACCGCTACTAAAAGAAGAAAAAGACCCTTTAGGCTATGGAAATATAGCATTTCCTGATTATGCTTCTAATACACAGTTTGAAACTGTTACAGATTACGACTTAGCCCCTCAAAACTTTTTATCCATCGAAGATTTGCAAGGCTCTTTGTTGTTTCCTTTAATGGGTGACCAAAGTGCGACAGCAAAAAAGTTGTTAAGTATTGATGATGTAAATTTTGATACGCCTATAGAATTAGGTGGCGGTTACAATTTTATGAGAAGTAAAGCGGCTCAATCTAAGGATAGTGCTGTTTGGGCATCTGGGCAAGGTGTTATATCAGATGTAAAAAACAGGGTTCAGCAAGCGTCTGAAGAATTAGGTCTGCCAGTAAATATGATTTACACGGCAATGGGCAAGGATTCTGTTGATTTTGCAACATTCCCAGCAGAAGCGTTAGCGGCTCAAATCCCATATTCAAAAATTCCAATTAAAAATAGATTAGAATTTGATAAAATTATGAAAGAGGGTGGTGTTGTTAGGGGCTTTGACAAAAAGAAGCCTTACACTGGTGACCCTGATTGGGTAGGGCTTGATAGCCCCAATTTACAAGAATATCTAGGAAGGCAATCGACACCTTCAAAAGTCAGAAAAGCATTTGTTCGACTTATGGACAGCCAAAAAGCTCAAAGGGCTGGTTTCCCTCACGTTGGCAAAACTCGTTATGCTGTAACGGATTCTGAACTTAGGAATGCTTTGGCAGGAGAAACTGGCAGAAGCATTGCCAGAATGGATTTAGAAAACCCGATTGTAGAAAACCCTTTATACCCTCACTCAACTTACGACACTCAACTGAGGGGTCAATATGTCGGTGGTTTATTAGAGCCACAACCAAAAGAAATTGTTTTTAGAGATTTTTATAAATCATTAGAGGGTGCTAAAACTACATCAGGAGAATTGCAAACACCAAGCATGAAAGATTATAAGTTTAGGTTAGACCTTCCCATGCAATATGTAGACCAAGAGCTTGTAGACACAATTATGTCACGCTCTCTTTTATCGGAGTAAAAAATGACCCCATGTGAAAACTGCCCCTATCCTACCAAGTGTTTGAATCAGGACAGGTGTATCGTGTATAAGATAGGTGCGGTAGCTCCTGAGTTACCACAACCAAAGCCAGTGCCTGTTAAGACAACTTACGGTATTGGCACTACTGGCAAGACAGGCACAGCTAAAAAAAGAAAGGCTAGCAAGAAATGAATTACAAAGGTAAATCCCCTAAATCAAGCCCCCTACCAACCGTATTTCCTACGCCAAGACCCACTTCTGGTGGCATGAATGAAAGTATGGGCAGAATGATTAAGACAGGTAAAACTGTTCGTGCGACAACAGGCGCGGCTAGCACTAAAAAAGAAAAGAAAGTAATGAACCAGATATTAGGAAATTATTCAGAGTAACATGGTAACAGTAATGATGCGTCCGAGAGTGCCGAGGGTTTTAGAGCCAGTGGCAGTCGAAGAGCCAGTAAAGAAGTTTAGTAACTGTGGCAGATGCGTGACGCGGAAAATGTGCCAAGATGAGTGCAAGTGCATCCACGGTGCAAAGGCAAAAAGGAAAAAGTCAAATGGCAGAAATGGATGAATACAAAATAAAAAGCATTGTATCCTCTGAGATTACAGATGCGCTGAACCATTTCGATAGCCAGTATTCTGAAGACAGGCTACAAGCTCAGGATTATTACATGGGCGAGGAGCTTGGCAATGAAGTCGAGGGTCGCTCATCCGTTGTATCTACCGAGTTTGCGGATACAGTGGAATCCATTATGCCGTCACTTATGCGAGTGTTTACAGCAAATGATAAGTATGTTCGGTTCAATGCCAGAACAGAAGAAGATGTTGAGAAGGCTGACCAGATATCCGATTATGTGAACTACATTATCAATCACGATAATGAGGGCTACCGTATTCTGCATGATTGGTTTAAAGATGCGCTCATGTTTAGACTTGGTGTAGTCAAGTTCTACTATGAGGAAGAGGAAAAGGTAAATCAGGAAGAGTATTACGGCTTAACAGAGCCTGAGCTAATCCTATTACTGCAAAACCCAGATGTTGAGATTGTCTCTCAGGAAGAAATAGTCACAGAAACATATATGGATGAAGCTGGCGAACTTATGCCACTTAATAGCACCTATGACCTTGTTGTTAGGATTACTGAGCGCGAGGGCAAGATTAAGATAGCCAACATACCGCCAGAGGAGTTTCTGGTAAATCGCAGGGCTACTAGCTTGGAAGATGCGTATTTCGTATGTCACAGAACATCAATGACCGTATCCGATTTGGTGGCTATGGGCTATGACCGAGAAGAGGTAGAGGCACACGCTGGCGAATCTGATTTAGATGTTGACGAGGAGAGAACCAATCGCTTCGGAGACATTGAGGCTACAACAGGCATTGATGCGGCTGACCCGACACTGCGTGAGGTTATGTACTATGAGTGCATAATGAACATTGATGTGGACGGTGACGGCATTGCAGAGCGCAGACGTATTTGCGCTATTGGTGCAGATGGAAATCATATCTTACATAATGAGCCATTTGACCATGTGCCGTTCGCTGTTGTTAGCCCGATACTTATGCAACACCGATTAATCGGGCGGTCTATCTACGATATGACCAAGGACTTGCAAGTTATTAAATCCACTCTTTTACGCCAATACTTAGATAGCGTTTACACTAGCACCCTGCCTCGCATGGAAGTTGTCGAGGGCATGGCTAATATCGATGACGTACTAGATGGGACTGCTGGCGGAATCATAAGGGTTCGTCAGTCTGGTGCTGTTCGTCCGATTACTGGTACACCTGTTGGTGGTGAGGTTAGACCGCTAATGGATTATGTGGATGAGATTAAGGAGCAGAGAACTGGCATGAGCAAAGCCTCGATGGGCTTAGATGCTAATGCACTTCAATCCACCACCGCTAGCGCGATTTCAGCTACTGTGAGAGGCGCACAAGTCAAGTTGGAGAGTTATGCTCGTAATATGGCAGAAACAGGCGTGAAGAGCTTATTTAAGGGCTTACTGCACCTAGTCACCAAATATGATAACAAGCCTCGCATTGTCAGGCTCAGAAATAGCTTTGTACCGATTGACCCTAGAGAGTGGACATCTGAGTTTGATGTTGTTGTTCAAGTTGGATTGGGGACTGCTGACGATGAGCAGAAGATTGCTTTCTTGACGCAGATTGCGGCAAAGCAGGAGCAGATACTTATGCAGATGGGGGCTAATAATCCTTTGGTTAGCATGGGGCAATACGTCAACACCTTGAGAAGTATTGCTGAAGTCGGTGGGTTCAAGGATGCGGATATGTTCTTTAACAATCCTCAGCAAATGGCAATGGCAGAGGCACAGGCGGCTCAACAACCACCACAGCCTGACCCAGCCCAGATGCAAGCTCAAGCTGAGATGCAGTTAAAGCAACAGCAAGCAGAGGCAGAGTTGGCACTGAAGCGTGAGAAGATGTTAGCTGATATAGAGCTAGCCCGTGAGAAGATGCAGATGGAAATGCAACTTCGCCAGCAAGAGTTACAGATGGAATCAGAGCTAAGGGTTGCAAAGGCGGTCACTGATTCACAAATAAGCACTAACTTACCGAGGGTTTGATATGGCTATAGATGACCAATACAAAAGAAGTAAAGAAGCCCAGAGAGATGCTTTTGAAAAATATTTTGGCAAAAAGCCAGAAGAACAAAAAAGAGTAATAGAATCTCTAACAAAGCAAAGAGAGCGCAGAGGCACAGAAAAAGCTGACCCTAGAATGGATATTGCTGAGGCGGCAAGTATAACCAGATTAAAAGATATTGATGCGGCAAGGGCAAAAGCATCTCAACCATCTGGGTTGCCTAATTTCTCTGAAATGTCTGCAAAAGACATTATCCAACAAGGTTTATTATCAGCGTTTAAAGTCCCGAATTTGAATTTTCTTCAAGGCGTTGCTTCTCCAATTATGGGAAGAAAATTTTTAAATATTTTAGAAAGTGACCCTTACGCTTTCGGTCTTTATGATTCAGCGGGAAATTTAACAGGCGTTAGAGATGAGTATGGTAGGCTTACTGGGCGCGATGTTGAAGCCCAAAGACAAGCTATGATGGACAGTATGGATAGAGACAGACCAGAGCAAGAGGCTGTACCGCCAAACCCTGTTACTGGTCAGTGTCCTGCTGGTTACACCTATGATGCTAACGCTCAGGCTTGTATGCCAGTATTTACTAGCCAAGTACCAACAGCATTTAATTATGAAACATATACACCAGCACCAACATTATTAGACCAACCGTCAGGATTGCTAGATGTAGCCCCGATGTTTGGACAGCCAATGGACTTTAACTACGGTATGCCGAGAGTGAGACTTATATGAATGAGGGTAAAGCTCGTGAGAAGATTGATAGAGGAGCTAAAGCGGAGACACTGCTCCGCAATGAATTATTACAAGAAGCATTTGATTATCTGGAGAGTGAATTTACAAGTGCATGGAAACAGAGTGCCGTGGAAGATTCGCAAGCTCGCGAGAGATTGTATTTATTGTGCCAGAACCTTTCAGCCGTCAAGAATTATCTCAAAAGTGCGATTGAAGATGGCAAACTGGCTCAATCAGCCCTAGAGGGGTTGAAAACTAACCGTAAATTTTGATAAAAGGAAAATATAAAAATGTCCAACAACTCAAATGAGAATGGATTTTCAATAAACGATGCAGTTAATAGCCTTCTAAGCCCCCAGACGGATACGGCACAAGAAGAGCGACAAGAGCCAGAAATGGCTCAACCAGTGGAGACTGAAGCGGAAGCTGAAATCGAGGATAACTCGCAAGAGCCTGAGATTGATGAAGAAGAGGAAGTTTATGAAGCTGAAGATGCTGAAGAGGAGTATGACGAGGAAGAAGTTGAAGAAGAGCAACCCCAGCTATACACCGTCAAAGTAGATGGTGAGGAACTTGAGGTCACGCTTGACGAACTTCAGAATGGTTATTCTAGGACATCAGTATTTACAAAGCGTCAGCAGGAACTAGCCGAGCAACGCAAAGCACTGGAAGCAGAGGCAGAGCAAGCAAGGCAATATAGGGATGCTTACGCACAGCAACTAGAGTTGATGAAGAACCAAATCCAGCAGACAACTCAAGCAGAGCCTGACTGGAGAGCATTAGCAGAACAGGGTTATTCCGAGAAGGAATTATTCCTAGCGAAAGCCGAGTACGACAAGAACCAGCAGGAAGTTGTCCGTATTCAGCAGGAGCAACAGAGAATAGCTCAGGAGCAAGCCGTTGAGAACCAGCAAAAGATGCGTGAGCATCTGGAAGCGCAAAGGCAGGATATGCTAAATCGCATACCCCAGTGGCAAGATGATGAGAGGCGTAATAGTGAGCGAATTGAGGTAATTAAGTTCGCAAACAGAATGGGTTTCTCAGAAGAGGAAGTAGCAAATGCGTCAGACGCAAGAGCAATACATTTACTCCACATGGCGTGGCAAATGGACAAGCTGAAGCAAAAAGCCCCAGATGCGAAAAAACGCACAAAGAAAGCTCCGAAGATGGCTAAGGCAGGAACTCCAAAGACTAAGCAACAGGTTGCAAGTCGTTCACGGCAACAGGCAATGCAGAGGCTCAATAAAGAGCGAAGCATTGATTCTGCTGTCGATTTCTTAATGAGCCGATAAAACTATAGGAGGTTTAAATGGCTACCCATACTACAACAACTTCTGTTGGCGAACGCGAACAGCTAGCGGATGTTATCTATCGTATTGACCCGACAGAAACACCCCTTTTCTCTAACCTAAAAAAAGAAACTTCAAACGGTATTTTTACCGAGTGGCAAGTTCAAGAATTAGCGACTGCGGCAACTAACTACGCCACAGAGGGTGCTGATTCTAGCTTTGGAACACCTACAGCAACTACAAGACTTGGTAACTATCACGGCATCTCTGAGAAGTCTGTAGCAGTTTCAAAGACCCTTGACGCAGTAGAAAAAGCTGGTCGTGACCGTGAGGTTCAGTACCAGAAGGTTCTAAAGGGTTTAGAGCTTCGCAGAGACATCGAGAAGATGATTGGTGACACAGATGTTGCTCGTTCAGCTTCTGAGCCTCGTAAATCAGCATCACTTACTTGCTGGATTACAAACGGTTCTGTTGGCGCAACTGCTGGTGCATTTTCATCAGGTGACGGCACAGACACAGTAACTGGTGGTGATGACCGTGCATTAACATTGGCACTAATTGACGATGCAATGCAGGATGCTTGGACAGATGGTGGAAACCCTTCACTTATGGTGATGAGTGCTACTAATCGTGCAAACTTCTCAGACCTAACAGTGTCAAACAACTTGGTGCAAAATCAGGTAAATATGACTGCGGCTAAGGAAACAACATATGTTGGTTCTACCTCAGTTTATCTAACTGATTTCGGTACTTTGGAAGCCACTCCATCAAGATTTATGGGCAATGACCGTACATTCTTGATTGACCCTGACTTCGCTTCTCTTTCAACGCTAAACGGACGTAACTTCGCAGAGAACGAAATCGCTCCAACTGGTGATGCAGAGAAGTTCCAAATTGTTTGTGAGTGGGCGTTAAAAGTAACTGCTCCAAAAGCACACGCAATGGTACTAGACCTATCAGGTTCTTAATCTAACTTGGGAGAGGGCAGAAGCTCTCTCCCTAACTCTTATGGTGAAATATGAAGCGCACTATTAAAAATGAGGCTGGCAAGGCGGTAGATTTAGTCACAGATACTGATGGCTCACAGCGTATTGTGCAGACGCAAAGTTTTGACCCCCTTATAAAGCTAAATAAGCACATGGCTGATGATTGGCAAAAGGGGCAGATGATAGGTACTCAGAAGCACATGGCTCATGTGGCAGAAATACCAAATATCATATATAATGAGTTACTGAATAAATTTGGTAGACCCAAGGATAATCCGAAGGCTTGGAAGCAGTGGCTAAACGATAGCGAAAACAGGGCATTTAGAACAGGTGGCGGCATAGTATGAGCATTAGCACTTACGCAGAGTTAAAGACGGCTATAGCCAACTTTCTGGCTCGTGATGATTTAACAGACCAAATACCGAATTTTATTCAGCTTGCTGAGAGCAGAATGAACCGCGAACTGGAAACACGCGAACAGCAGAAGAGAGTTACAGCTACTCTAACAAGTGGTGATGAGTATATTGCTTTACCGACAGATATGCGTGAGATACGCGAAGTGAAATTAAACACAAGCCCGATAAATGTTTTAACTTATTATAGCCCTGTTGGTTTAGACCAATCTTATGGCACTACATCAACAGGCAAACCATCTGGTTACAGCGTGGTAGGCAAGGAGCTTAAACTAAGACCAGTTCCTGATTCTAGTTACACAGCAGAGATAATATATATAGGTGATTTGAATAGCCTATCAGATTCTGCTACAACTACACTATTCTTGAGGTCTCCTGACTTATATTTGTATGGCGCATTAACAGAGGCGTACACATATTTACTAGATGAGCAGAGGGCTTCGGTATATGATTCTAAGTTCACAAGAGCTTTAGAAGAGGTCAAAGTTGATGAGCAACGGTCACAGTACGGAAGCGGCTCTTTGCAAATCAAGTCTGATTATTTACGTCAACAATATGCGGCAAGGAGTTAAGATATGTCTGCAATGTCCAATTATCTCGAAAACGAGATTTTAGACCACATTCTTGGAACAGGTGCTTTTACTCACCCTTCTACTGTATATGTTGGTCTAGCAACAGCAACTTTTGGTGAAGGTAACACTGGCACAGAATTATCTGGTAGTGGTTATGCTAGACAGTCAGCTACATTTAGCGCGGCTTCTAATGGAACTACTTCAAATTCTGCGGCTATTGAATTTCCTGCCGCCACAGGTTCATGGGGTACAGTCAGCCACTTTGGTATTTTTGATGCTTCATCAGGCGGCAATCTTTTAATACATGGTGCTTTTAGTGCTTCAAAATCTATTGCATCTGGCGATATTCTAAAAATCGATACTGGTGATTTAGACGTAACAGCCGCTTAAATGGAGTAACCGATGGGTTATCGCGTACCTTTAGATAATCTGTCGGGTACGCTCGACAGTCTAACTACCCCATTTGATACGTTAGACACAAACGCTATTGAGTGGAGCGCGACTACATTAGATTCGATGAATCAGTGGGGTGCGCTCGACACATGGAACTTTGGCACTCTTGATAGCATTACGTCTTTTGACGTTTTGCTTGCCAAAACCCCACCACCAGAAACAGGTCTAACTTTAGACTTTTCATACGCTGAAGGTCAACTTGCAAATAGTGGCGGTTTTTCTGGTACAAATCGTTCCAATAATATTGTTATGTCTGGCGAACTTGTTTTGCCTTCTTCTTTTTCTCAAACCGAATGTATTTGGGAGTTTGGTGGGACTGGAATAGGTTCTTGGCTAGGCGTAAGTAAGATAAACAATATTTATCATTTGCGTTTTCGTGCTGGAGAAGGCGCGGCAAGTGTAAATTTGCTATCTGATGATACAGATGTAGCTATTGCAAATGTACCTATTTCAAATATACCTGAGTTTGATGATGGCATACATACACTTACTTGGGAAATTAAACCTAGTGCGGCTGGTAGAATTAGGTTATGGATTGATAATAGGCTTGTAATATACCAAGAAACTTCTGGGGGTGCGTCTTTAGAAAATGGTAGTTTTGCTGGCGGTGATGCAGGGGGTTGGGGCGCTGGTTACAGTAGTATAGCTGGTGGAACTTCATCTACTTCTAACACTCATTATCAATCTGCGACTGCTTTTAGTGGCGATATAAAATCTAATTTAAGGGTTTATAATAATGAATTAGTAAGCCGCGTAATTAGATTATCTTTAGATATAGCAAGCACAGCCTCATTAGTTAAAAAAACTTCTGCTTCCGTGTCCACTGCAATTACGCAGTCTACATTATCTACAAGAATTAGAACTGCCTTATCTAATGTTTCTACGGCTGTAACGGTCACTAACACGCCTACCGTTATTAGGCTTATGTCTGCTAGTGTTGTAGGTGCGGCATCTGTTAGTGCTTCTGCTGGAAAGACAAGGCTGTTCTCAGCCAGCGTTAATATTGCGTCAACAGTATCATCATCATTAACAAAAACGACATTTACTGATTCTTCTGTGGCAACAGCGATAACTGTATCTGCTGTTCCGTTTAGCGTATTAGCGTTTGATGCGACAGCAAACACAGCAATAACACAATCAACACAAGCCACACGCATTAGAACAGTCAGCGATTCAGTAAACATATCGGCTACAGTTACGTCAACGCCTGAGAAGATTACTTTTGCTACAGCTTCAGAAAACATATCCGCAACAGTTACAGCAACTGCGATTGTATTTAGAAATGCTGTTTTTGCAGATGCCTCTGTAAATATATCGGCTACTGTTGCTGGTGCTTATAATGTTGTTAAAGAGGTTGCTTCATCTCAATCTATAGCAATCACAGAAAACGCAGTATCTAAACTTATTGCTTCTGCTGTTTCTTCTGTAGATTTAGCTTCCACCGTGTTGTCATCTGCAACACGGATTAGAACAACATCTTCACAAGTAGACATAGCGGTAACTGAGCAAGCTGTTCAAACTATAACAAGAACTGTTTTAGCTTCAGAAGATATAGCAATTACAGAATCTGGCGAATCTATAAGAATAAGAACTATGTCAGCATCTGTGTTGGGTGCTACAAATGTTAGCGCAAGTTCTAAGGCTACTTTAGCTGGGGTTACATCTGTTGATATATCTATTGAGACAACAGGTGTAGCTAACGTCACTGCTTCTGCTGTAGCTAGCGAAAATATAGCCATTACTAATCAAGCTATACCGACTATATTACGCACTGTTTCATCTCAGCCAGATATATCTGTAAATGTTACTGGCGAACAGCAAAGAATTAAATCGGTATCTGCTTCTGTTGATTTATCCGTTACAGAATCAACCGAAGTAAAAAGAATAGTTTTCGATTCTTCTGCGGTAGATATAAGTATTACAGAGAGTGCTGTAGCTACTAAACTCAGGACAGCATCTGCATCAGAAAGCATAGCTATTACTGAAAGTGGTGAAGCAACAAGAGTTAGAACAGATAGTGCCAGCGTAGATATAGCGGCAACAGTTACATCAACAGCAAAAACGGTATCACTGGTTTCAGCATCTGAATCTATTGCGATAGAAACAGAGGCAATAGCAGGGATAGAATTTTCTTTCTTTGGAACTTCTGCTATATCTATAGAAGGAACTATGATAGCCAAAATACTTGGCGAAGATTGGATTCTGGTTGATTCGGATGATGAGACATGGACAGATATAGCAATAGGTTCTGAAATATGGACGCAAGTTCCAACAGGCAGTGAGGTTTGGTTAAGACAATGATTACATTCGGTGAGTGGCTACCTGACCAGCCAGAGCATTTAAACCAAGGTATTATAACAGCAGAGAACGTGCTTCCTGCGGCTGTTGGTTATCGTTCCTTTCCACAATTCGTGGAATATTCAAGCGCAACAACAGATGCTAAGATACGAGGCATTTTTGCGGCAAAAGATAATGCTGGCAATGTAAAGCTATTTGCTGGTGATGCGGCAAAACTATATGAGTTTAATGCTTCCACCTCTGCGCTAGATGACGTTAGTAAGGCTGGTAGCCCAGCGTATGACTTAATCAATGATGAGCGTTGGCGTTTTGTGCAGTTTGGTGAATACGTTATAGCGGCTGGCGGTACTGGTGAAGAGCTACAGAAATGGCAGTTAGGCACAGATACTGCATTTTCTAATTTAGGTGGCTCACCACCGAAGGCTGACTTCATTGCTGTGGTGCGTGATTTTATCTGGACAGGAAATATAGATGAGGGTTCTGGTAGAGTTCCATACCGCGTAAGGTGGTCAGGATTTAATGCAATAGATAGCTGGACTTCTGGGACTGACCAGTCAGACTTTCAAGACTTACCTGATTCTGGTGAGGTTATGGGGTTAGTTGGCGGTGAATACTGCACAATACTTACGGAGAGGGCTATATTCAGAGCCACTTACTCTGGACTTCCACTGGTGTTTCAGTTTGACAAAGTTGAGAGCCAGCGTGGTTGTAGCATAAAGGGTTCTATCTGCAATGTTGGCAGTAATGTATTCTTCTATTCAAATGATGGATTTTACCTTTTCAATGGGCAGAGTTCCACACCTATTGGTGCAGAAAAAGTAAACAAGTTTTTTGCTAAAGATTTTAATCTAGGTTTTAAACAGAACGTATCAGCATCTGTAGACCCACTAAATCAAATAGCAATATGGAGCTATCCATCTATTGCGAGTGGTGATGGTACGCCAGATACATTATTGATTTATAACTATGTGCTAGGGCGGTGGTCGCTTGTTAAAACCAGAGCAGATTATTTAGCCCCCTTCTTTAGTGCTGGCTATACGCTAGACCAGTTAGATAACTTATCATCTACCCTCGATGGATTAACAACTGTGCTTGATAGTCCACTATACAAGGGCGGTGAGTTCTTCTTTGGCGGTGCTGTAAATGACCAAATATTTAGCTTCACTGGTGACCCCATGTCTGCAACTATTGAGACAGGCGAGATAGGGGTGTCTAACGGAAAGCATAGCATTGTTACTAGAATGTACCCATATTATGAGGGCGGTGCTGTGACGGCTCAGATAGGCACAAGAAACAGTATTGCGGATGATGTTGTTTATGGCAGTAGCACAAGCCTTAATACAGACGGCTTCTACCCATTTAGGTCTGCGGCTAGATTTCATAGGGCAAAGATGTCTCTGTCTGGCTTATGGACGAATATACAAGGTATTGACATTGAAGCTAGAGAGATAGGTAGGCGTTAATGGCTATTGAGCAAAGACAAACCAACTTTAGGACTTTAAACCCTGTGACAGCTACAACACGCGAAATAGCAGAGGTTTTAAACCGCACGATTGACGGTGGATTAAATAGCGTTGGATATGTTACTTTTCCAGCAAATTCAACACAGACAACAGTTTCTGAGCCAAGATATAATGTTCAAAGTTTGGTGTTTTTTACAGGACTTGACCATGACCCTTGGCATCATAATCCTTATATTGACGGCAGTAGTACAAATGGAACAATGGTGATTAACCATGACAATCAAGGACACGATGCGCCCTTTGCATATTTCATCGTGGGATAAAACGTGGGAGCGTTGCGCTCCGTATATAGAGGCGGCACTTGGATATGCACATGATAGTCATAGCTTGGCAGATGTACGCCAGTCCGTTGAGGAAGGCACAGCCCAGTTTTTTCCGTTCGAGAAATCTGCTATAGTGACGGAAATAGTAGATTATCCGAACAGGTCTGTTTGTCGAATATGGTTAGCTGGTGGTGATATGGATGAACTTCTTGAGGGTGAGAAGATAGTATCGGATTGGGCTAAGAGCTTAGGCTGTCATGGCATGGAGATTATAGGCAGAAAAGGTTGGCAAAAAGTGTTAAAAGAATATGAGCCGACTTCAATAGTTTTAGTGAAGGAATTATAAAATGAGTAAAGGTGGCGGTGGTTCAACAAGAACCATAACTTCGACAACAGGCGCAACACCGTTTGCCCAGCCGTTTTTGAAGTTTGGAGTTGAGGAAGCTAAGAGGCTTTACGAAAGCCCTACTCCGCAATATTACCCTGAGAGTACGGTTGTTGGTTTTAGCCCCGAATCTGAAATGGCTCTGAGTGCTACAAGAGATTATGCAATGCAACCTAATCCGTTGGTGCAGGGCGTACAGCAAGCTGTGATGCAGAACTTGATGGGTACTAACCCTCTTCAATCTGCGGCTTTTAGACCAGCCCTTGAACAAGTCGAGGGTGCGTTAGGTAAGGCAGGGCGTTACGGCTCTCAGTATGGTGCTCAAGCAATGGCTCAGGCATTAGCACCTCTGGCACTGCAAGCACAGCAACAGGCGATAGCGCAAGCTCCTAGTGCTTACCAGTTTGGTTTAGCCCCAGCGCAGATGTTAGCTGGTGTTGGTGCGGCTAGAGAGGCTCAGGAACAGGCAGAACTAGCGGCAGATATAGAACGCTTTACTTATCAGCAAAACTTACCGCTACAGAAGCTAGCTGATTATATGACGTTGGTGCAGGGTGGTTCTGGCTCATTAGGTCAACAGCAAGCTACCCCGATGTATGCCTCTCCTGCGGCTGGTTTCTTGGGTGGTGCGCTAGGTGCTGGTAGATTGGCATCAATGGCTCAGGGTGAAGGTTCTGGAATGGCTAGTGTATTGCCTTACGCACTTGGCGGTGGACTACTAGGGGGTATGGCTTAATGGCGAGATTACCTTTAAATATAGGCTTAAATCCTTACGCCCAACAGAGAAGGCAGATATTGGGTGAGAGATTGTTAGGGGCAAATTCTGGTGTAGACCCAAGTGCTAGGTCTTATGTAGAGCCTAGAGTTGGTATTACAGCAACTAGCCAAGGGTTAGCAGGGGCTGAAGCTGGAACTGAAACCTATGGTGATATACCATTTCGAGTGCCTTATGCGAAACAGACAGCCCCCACAGTACCAATGGGCTTAGGCGGCATCCAAGGGCTAAGGCAACGTCAAGAACAGCCAACACCACCTCAAACACCGCAATCATCAATGCTAGCCAAGATTCGCTCTGGCTTGGGTGCATCACCTACTAGCCCTATGGGTATGGCACTTGATAGTGCGGCTCAGAGCTTGCTACAGCAGTCTGGGTACTCACCTGTGCCTAGAACTACTGGCGAAATATTCGGACAGGCTCTGGGCGCGGCTAGAGAGGGTTACATGGGTGGCAAGGCTCTTGAGCAACAAGCTGAACAAATGGCATATGAGAGAGAAAAAGCAGAGAGAGAGTTTGAATATAAAAAACAACAAGACCAACTAAACCTGTTTATGGAAGAATTAAAAATAAATAAACAAATGCAAGAGGCTATGAGGGCAAGAAAAATTGCAGAGTTTGGGAATGAAAAAGATTTAAGGAAAGAATTTGATTCACAATCAAAAGATTTTGTTGAGGCTAGAATTGGTTTAGAAAAAGTCTTGACTGCTGGATTAGACCCTAACCCAACTGGTGCTAGTGATGTTGCATTGGTTTTTGGTTATATGAAAGTTTTAGACCCTAATTCCGTTGTTCGAGAGGGTGAATTTGCTACAGCCGAAAATACTGCTGGCGTATCAGGTAAGTTAAGAACTATTTATAATAGAGCCTTAACAGGTACACGATTAACTCAACCGCAAAGAGAAAATTTTGTAAATGTTTCTAAAAGTCTTTTTGAGGGGCAGTTAAATATGCAAGAGGAAAAAGAGCAAAATTTTATTAATTTAACAAATTCTTACGGATTAACACCTTCACAAGTTGTTATATCAAAACTTCCAAAATTAGGTTCTATTATTAATCCTCACGAAATTAAGGACAAGTCAGAGGCTGACGATTTACCGAAGGGTTCTTACATTAGCTTAAATGGTAGATTAGGTATTGTAAAATGAGCATTGAATTTTTAACAGGTTCTCCTGATAGTGTTGAAGAAGATAACGATAGAGGCACTGTTTTGCCCACTAAAGATGAGACAATATCTTTTCTGACTGGGTTCGCTAACGCTGTTTCTCAAGGACTTACATTTGGTACGGCTGATGAACTAATTGGGTTTGGAGCGCAATTTTTTGGCGGAGATAAAGATAAAACAATAAAAGCGGTTAGGGATAACTTACAGCAGTTTAGAGAAGATAGCCCATTTATTGCTTACGGCACAGAAATAGCCGCCTCAATACCTTCTGCCGCTGTTGGGGGCGCGGCTTTAACAGCCGCAAGACTAGCAAGCCCTGTTCTTAAAGCTGGCATAATGGGTGCTGGTTATGGTGCTGGTGCGGCTGAGGGTTCTTTGCCTGAGAGATTACCAGAGGCAGTAGCTGGTGGTGTATTAGGTGCTGGTTTGCAGAGAGTATCTCCTGCAATTAGCGACAGAGCAAAACAACTTATGGGCAAGGGTGTGCCAGTAACTATAGGTCAGGCTATGGGTGGTGGTTACAAAACTTTTGAAGAAGCTATATCTGGTATCCCAATCGCTGGTGGTGTTGTTAAATCTGCTCAACAAAAGGCTGTAGAAACATTCAACCCTGTTGTTATGAACGAAGCATTAAAGCCAATAGGTAAACAAATACCTCTTACCGTTACTGGCAGTGAAGCGTTTAAAAGAGCTATAGATGCTATTGGAGATTCTTATAAAGAAGCATTGGGTGGTGTTGGAGTTACATTTACTAAAACTACGGACGAATTGGTTGCTAAATATGGCTCAGAATTAAACCCCCCAGAGCTAAAAAAATTAAAAAATTTAATTGATAAACAGTTAATGCCAAGAATTGAAAATGGTAAATTAACAGGAGAAAAATTCAAACAGGCGCAAAGTGCTTTGAGAGATGAAGCGTATAAAGCCTCTACGTCTAGTGAATATTATGTTCAAGATTTAGGCTCTGCGTTGAACGGTGTAGTTTTTGATATAACCTCTGAGCTTGCCAAACAAAAGCCAGTAGCGGCTCAAAAGTTAGCACAAGCAGATGAGGCATATAGCAAAATTGTCCCAGTAAGGCGAGCCGTTACAAAAGCAGAAGCAACTGAAGGCGTATTTAGCCCAGCGCAACTAGGTACTGCCGTTACTCAAGAGGGGAAAAGGCAAGCAACTAGAATGGCTAGAGGTGAGTTAGCCATGCAACCTATCGCCAGAACAGGTAGGCAAATATTAGGTAAAGACCTTCCTGATAGCGGTACAGCAACCAGAAATGTTGCGGCTAATATGACATTAGGATTAGCTGGTGGGACAGGTTTTGGGATGCCGTTAGAAGGAGCGTTGTTAGGTGCAGGATTATCTAGTATTTACACTCCTTTAGGGCAACAAGCTATGCGTAATATTGCTATACCTTATGGTGGGGCTACTATGCGCTCTCCTGCTGTAGCTGGTTTATTAGCTCAAAGCGATATGATACCATCTGCTCAAGCTAGCGATATGCCACTCAGAATAACAATAAGACCCCAAGATAAATATCTATTAAACGAATAGGATTGTAAAATGGCAAAGGCAAAGATTAACGAATACAGCGAAACCGCCTCGTCTAATACAGAGGTAAATGGCATAGACTTGGGCGAAGGGACAATGACCCCCAGTGATGTCAATAATGCGTTGAGGGAAATCATGTCTGACCTAGCGGCTATGAACGCTGGCACAGATGTTATAGACGATACATTTACCCTCGCTGACCCCACAGACAACACCAAAGAATTTCGCTTTGACGGTGTTGGCATTACAACAGGCAACACTCGCGTTTTAACCGTTCCTGACAGCAATATAACAATAGCTGGCACTGAGTTAGCCCAAGAGTTCACAGCAACCCAGAACTTCAACGCAACCACGCTAACAGATGCGGCTACAATCTCATGGGATACATCTGCTAATCAGGTGACTAGCGTTACGCTTGGTGGCAACCGTACCTTTGGCGCACCGACTAATCAGAAGGATGGTGGCGTATATGTGCTGATAGTGGTACAAGATGGCACTGGTTCACGGACAATAACTTGGAACAGCGTATTCAAATGGGTGGGTGCAACAGCCCCGACATTATCTACTGCGGCTAGTTCGCGTGACCAGTTTGTATTTGTCTCCAATGGAACAAACCTTTACGAAATAGGTCGGGCGATAGGGGTTGCTTAATGAGTAGCTTATTCAATATAGCGGCTGGTGGTCAGGCTGGTTTTTATGGCTATCAGATAAACGACTCTTTGCGGTTTGAAGATGGTAGTAGTTCTTACTTAAATAGGACACCAGCGAGTAATGGTGACAGACAAACTTGGACTTGGAGTGGGTGGGTAAAGCGAGGCAATATAAGTACCACCCAAGACTTTTTTAGTTCTGGTATCGGTACTAATCCTTATAACTATTTCCGATTTAGTTTTATATCAGGCAATTCCTTGCAAGTAATTGGATATGACAACTCTGTGGCATACCAACTTTATTTGAAAACTAGCCAAGTTTTTCGTGACGTATCAGCTTGGTATCATATAGTTCTTGCTTTAGATACCACAGAAAGCACATCTTCAGACCGCGCAAAACTTTATGTAAATGGAACTCAAATTACTTCATTTATAACAGGTGATACATCTACAACTTATCCGTCTTTAAACGCAAATCTGTGGGTAAATTCAAATTCTTACCCAGCAAATATTGGGCGTTTTATAATTGCAAACAATTACTTTGACGGCTACCTAGCCGATGTCAATTTAATAGACGGACAAGCCCTAGACCCAACATCGTTTGGCGAAACCAAATCAGGCGTATGGATACCAAAGGACACCAGCGGTTTAACATTCGGCACTAACGGATTTAGACTTGAGTTTGGTGATAGTTCAGCTATCGGTGATGACACTAGCGGTAATGGCAATGATTATACTGCGAACAACCTATCAGCGCATGACGTTGTGCCAGATAGTCCTACGTTGAATTATTCTACCTTTAATCCATTAGTGAATGTTGCTGGTGGCAGTTTTTCTGAAGGCAATCTTAAAGTAACTACTGGTTCTTCACAGTATGGTGCTGTTGTATCTAGCTTTGCTGTATCTTCTGGCAAATGGTATTGCGAATTTCTTACTACCGCATCTTCTGGTGACCAAAGAATTGGTGGCGTAAGAGTGGGAACAAATCTTACAACGACTTATGACTTGGGTAATTCTGGCAGTTTTGCTTACAGGCAAAATGACGGTCAAAAGAAAGTGGACGGCACACAATCGGCTTATGGGGCAACATGGGCGGTCAACGATATTATCGGTATGGCGTTAAACCTTGACGATGATGAAGTTACGTTCTACAAAAACGGGTCATCACAAGGCACATTCAGCATAACCACAGGTGAATATTTTTTAGCGACAAGCGATGGTGACAGCGGTGCTGGTATGGGGGCTTTTACCAACTTCGGACAAGACAGCACCTTCGCTGGTGCTACTACGGCTGGTGGTAACTCAGATGCTAACGGCTACGGTGATTTCAAGTATGCAGTACCGTCTGGCTACCTTGCGTTAAACTCAGCCAACCTACCCGAACCTGACATCACACCGCTAGACGATGATGTGCCAGAGGACTATTTTAATACGGTGCTTTATGATGGCAATAATGATACAGGTTCTCAAGCTATTACTGGGGTTGGTTTTCAACCAGACTTCTTATGGCTTAAATGCAGAAATGTAGCAAATAATCATTTTTTAGTTGATTCAGTTAGAGGCGAAGGCACTAATATGATGGGTGCTTTGTTTTCTAATTTAACAACAGCAGAAGAAACTACAACAAGTTCAACCAATTCTACTTTTGGTATTATATCTAGCTTAGATTCAGACGGTTTTACAGTAGATGCTGGTGCTACAAATTCTGGTGGTACAAACTTTACTGGCAGAAATTACGTAGCTTGGAACTGGTTAGCTGGTGGTACAGCAGTTAGCAACACAGACGGTTCAATCACATCGTCCGTATCGGCTAATACAGAGGCAGGGTTTAGTATAGCTACTTATACAGAACCATCTGGTTCTTTTAGCTTTGGACATGGACTAGGCGTAACACCAGATATGTTTATTTTTAAACGTAGAGATGGTGCTGAAAATTGGATTGTTTGGCATAAACATTTTGGTTCTCCAACAACAAATGGCTTGTACTTAGATTCTACACTTGGGAAGTTTACAGCTGGTGCAAATTGGCTAACAGCTATAGATAGTGACACTATAACAATAACTTCTGGACAAGTAAGTGGTGCTGGTACAAAAGTTTGTTATGCTTTTAAAAGTATTGAAGGCTATTCCAAGATTGACACTTACACAGGCAACGGAACTATAAACAACGCGTTTGTCTACACAGGTTTCAGACCCGCTTTTATTTTAGCCAGAAGAGTCAATGCGACTGTAAATTGGTTTATTCACGATAATAAACGAGATATAGATAATTATACAATTCATCGTATAAACCCAGATGTAAATGTTGCAGAAAATTCAAGCGAACTTGAATCAACTTACGGAATAGATTTTTTGTCAAATGGATTTAAAATAAGAGCAAGTCATACAAGTACAGGTGCAAGTGATACCTACATCTACATGGCATTTGCTGAGATGCCATTCAAATATGCAAATGCAAGATAGGAGTAAATAAATGTGGAAATATAATGGTAAGGCTATTCGCGCTGGAAGGGGTTGGACAGATTCTGACGGCAATCAGTACCCAAGCAACTGGCTAGGGCTAACAACCGATGCTGAAAAGACTTCGGCAGGGCTAGTCTGGGAAGATGACCCAGCACCTTTTGACAACAGGTTCTACTGGTCGGCTGGTGTTGCAAGGGCGTTGGATGATGTAAACGAAGTAGATGCAGACGGCAATGCTGTCCTAGATGAAAACGGTAATCAGGTGGTTACAGTGGGTCTAAAAAGCCAATGGAAAAAACAAACCAAAGCAACAGCAGGGTCAATGCTACAATCTACCGATTGGAAGATTGTGAAGGCTTCTGAGGTGTCTAGCTACACTGTAGACCAAGCTACCCTCGACTATCGTGCGAGTGTTCGCACTGCCAGCAACACAATTGAGGCGGCTATAGATGCGGTTGCAGACCTTACAGCATTTATGGCATTGTTCGACACACCAGTGGATAGTGACGGCAACCCAACTGGCAAAGCACCTATAAACAACTTCCCAGACGAGATTTAACATGGACATGGCTAGCCTCTTTGATATTTTAATCGGTATTGTTTTGGCTGGCGGTTCATGGTTTCTGCACTCTCAGTCGCAAGAAATAAAACGCATACAAATTCTTCTCAACAAGACCAGAGAGGAATATGTCAGCAAGATAGACAGCAAGTCTGAGATGGATAGAATTTATTCAGCACTTGACCGAATAGAGGCAAAGCTAGACAACATAACGAGGTAGCAATGTTAGCAGAGTTGGCGGCTTGTAATGCGGCGGTTGGGGTAATAAAGCAAGCAGTCGCCAACGGAAAATCCATAGCTGACTGCGGAGAGTTTGTTGCCAATTTTGTCAATGGCAAAGCTGAACTAGAAAAGAAACTCCACAAGAAAAAGAACAGATTATTTGGCGGTAGTGCTGACCATGACCTTGAGGAGTTCATGGCTCTAGAAAAAATTAAGCAAAACGAACAAGAGCTAAAAGAATTTATGATGCTATACGGACGCTGGCATCTGTGGGATGATTGGTTGCGTTTCCAAGCTGACCAGAGGAAAAAGCGTCAGGAAGAAGAGAAGAAGCGCAAGAAACGTGTTCACGATATTGTGGTAGGCATACTGGTTACGGTGCTTATCATCTTAGGGCTGGTTGTTCTAGCTGGCGTACTAGCTCTCATTTATTACTCCAAAAATTAAAAGGGCAACCCGAAGATTGCCCCTATTGTTATTATTCATTTACAGATTTTATTGTTTTTCCTTTGAAAACAAATTCACGTCCAACTTCTTCAAAACTATCTTTCGATAAAACAATTCTAAAATCCTGTTTATCTCCAAACAATTTTTTATGCACTTCTAAAGAATCTCTGGCTCTCAGCAAGCCTAAGTCAAAGCATTGATTTTCTCCTAAAGAAAGACTTTGACCATTACACTCATCAATCCATATTGATGCGTATGATTTTACTAGCCCCCATTCGTTTTTGTCTTTTAATGAGCTTTCGATATTATAGCTAGTGCAAAAGTTTTTGTTTTCTGTCATTACAAACTCTCCATTTTTATTTACGATTTCAAACAGCTAGGGCGGTTGCCCTCTCCCAAGAAAGATAAACTTCCTTAAATACAGTTTAACACATTACGAGAAAGATGTCAAGTAAAAAAAATAAGTATAATTTAACATTTAGTGCTTGACCGCCTATTGTATTAAGTGTACTTTAATAAAGTAGGGATGTTCCTACACAATTATGGAGAGTGAAATGACAACTTTTGTAACAAATAAACAGATAGCTGATGTTGCTGAAGAAATCCTAACTGAATTTGAGATAGGTAACCTTCATAGCAATTCATCTATTAAATCTATAGTGCCATTTGCACAAGAGGCTTTGACAGAAGCAAACCTTCCAACACGTTTTAGTTTGGCGTGTGTTGTAGCAAAAACCGCATTAGCGGCATGGCAAGAAACAATCTTTCAAACAAAAAAACAAATTAAACAAGGGGGCGCGGCATAAGCCGCCCCGAAGGGAGAGTGAAATGAGTAATTCAACTTATAAAATGAATTTTACTACAAAAGTTGACCCCTATTGGGAAGTTTTTCTCAAAGGTAAAAAAATTGGATTAATATACCAAACAACAAAAGATGGGGAATGGGCATGGGGTTGGAGATTAGAATATCCAGAATGGTCGCTACCGCAGTTTATGGTTTCCCAAAAAAAAGGTCATGCCTCTACAAGACAAAAAGCATTTGAAGAGATTGTGCATAGCAATGAACAATTTATAAAAGAGGGAGAAGCACATGAGATGGTATGAGATTTTCGCTGAGTTTATAGTTACAGCTATGCTGTTTGTAACTGTTTACTTGGTAATGGTTTTTGTTTTTATTTTATAGGAGAGGCTGATGGTAGTTAGAAACGGAATACCCATCATGTTCAAAGATACAAGCACAATGAACTACGCTATGCGTACTACGAACTATGGTGATTTGTATGAGACAGATGATGTAAAGCAATACAGATATCTGTGTAAGCGGCTAGCCTTCGATAGATTTTATTATGTCAAGAAAAGATACCCTAATAATAAACTGTTCAAAGTGAAGGTATTGCCAGAAAATATATTTGATTACAATTTTAGCAAGGAGAGATAAATGCTAGAGAGAAGAGAAGAAAGCTATACAGTTACGATTTATCAGACATACAAAGTAAACGTATCAGCTTTTAGTGATGATAGCGCGGCTGAGTTGGCTAGCGTTCAAGTGGGAGCTAACCCAGAGCTATATATAATTAGCACAGATTGTGAAGTGGAGAGAGATTGATGGAAAAAATAACAGAGATGAAAATTAATAAAGATGGTTCAGCAACAGTATATGTGCCTAAAGACCAAGTTGAGGCTTTCAAGTGGATTCTAACTGAAGGTGAAGCTGGAATCTGGGTTGATGATGCTAATGACGAAGACGTAGAAGGTTGGCGCGGTTGGGAATGGGGTGCAAGATGATAAAATTAACAGCAAAGGAAATCGTTGAGGTCACAGATGCTATCAACGTGTATCTACAATATAAAGATGTGGTGAGCGAGGGGGCTAGGAAAGACCTTCTGAGTGCCTATGATAAATTATACAGAAGTAGGCTACAAACCCCTTTACAAAAGGAGCGTGAAGCCTCATAAATAATCAACACTCTCCTGTTAAGCCCTCAGCGTTTCCTCCCTAGTGCTGGGGGCTTTTCATTTTGTATCTGTTTTCTTACCCTTGTCGTAGCTTCTCATACCAGCTAGACCCAGCATCCCAAACAATAGCGGCATCATAACCGACATATCAGCTTGCGGTATTGTGATTCCAAAGCCAGCACATATCGGGCTAACCATGTAGTTGATGCCCAGAGATAAACCGCATATCCAGCCTATAAGGGGTCGCCAGCTAGCTTGAAACCAATTTCCCTTAGCATCAGCCTTCAGCACCTCTATCTGCTGTAGTGCAAGCTCCTGAGCGTGATTATCAGCCATTGTAGCTAGCTCATGTGCTAACTGGTTCTTTTGGTCTTTATCCTCGATAAACTTATCCAGCAACTTAGTTGCAGGAGCAATTAGAGCTTGTATCATTTCTTCTCCTTATTACATCTTCACGCCAACGATATAGATTAATGCCTGTGTTAAGCCCTATAAGCCCCAACAGGAGTGCTTCCCACCATTCTGGCATTAGTGCTTCTCCGAGTTCAACCAGACCGCCAGTGAGCCTGTCATAGCCCCTGTGACCACACTTATTAGACTAGCTTGCTGTGTTGATAAATCTGGTTGTGATAATGCCCATTCGATACAACGAATGTAAACACCTGTCATGCACAGCATCATAAAACGCGGTAATATTTTAAGCTCTAATAACTTACGAGCTACTTCTTCTGCACTCATAATTTTTCCATCCTCTTTGCTAATCTATTGGCTCTATTAGGGGTTTGT
>Ga0213865_10000283_pt1 | contig 34190 bp, 34 predicted proteins | sample PICome_6_FD_160100 | JGI IMG/M metagenome (GOLD analysis project Ga0213865, IMG submission 160100) | Coastal seawater microbial communities near Pivers Island, North Carolina, United States - PICO282 | ecosystem: Environmental > Aquatic > Marine > Coastal | place: USA: North Carolina...
TCATGACTCAATGGCTGGAAAATATTATGCAAGATTTGTTGTTAAACATGAAGATAAAAGTGACTCATACTTAAGAAAAGCATATAGAAATATGGATCTTCACACTGATGGAACTTATGTAAATGAAATTACAGATTGGCTGCTTATGTCAAAAATCGATGAACAAAATGTGCAAGGAGGCGAAACAGCAATGTTACATCTTGATGACTGGGAACATTGTGAGGATATGTTCAATGACCCAATAGGAAAACAAAATTTTATATGGGGATCACCAAAAAGTAAAAATGTAGATTATAAAGTGGAACACCCAGTTTTTTCAACAGATGAAAATGGAAAACCCAATATTTCTTATATAGATCAATTTCCAGAACCAAAAAACATGGCTCAAGGAAATTTTTTACAAAGATTATCTGATGCTTTAGAGGGTAGTAAGAATAAAACTATTACAAAATTACCAGTTGGTTCTTCAATAATTGCTAATAATTACTTTTGGCTTCATGGAAGAAAACCTTTTAAAGAAAATGAGGAATTAAGTAGAGAATTATTAAGAATTAGAGGCTCTTTTTTTATTAATTAATTCAATATAATCAATATAAAGTAACCAAAATTTATGAATTTAGGATTTATTGGTACAGGTAAAATAACGTCATCAGTAATTACGGGTATTTGTAATTCAAAAATCTCATATAAAAAGATTTTAATATCACCTCGAAATAAAAATATAGCCAGAAGTTTAAAGCAAAAATTTAAAAAGGTAATTATTGCTAAGGATAATCAGCAAATAATTGATAATTGTGATTGGGTGTTTTTAGCAGTTACACCTTCGGTAGGTGAGTTGATAATTAAAGATTTGAAATTTAGAAAAGGTCAAACAGTAATTAGTTTTATTTCTACAATCACTTTGTCTCAATTGAAAAAAGCAATAAAAGTTAATATTAAAATTGTAAGAGCTATACCATTACCACCAATATCATTAAAAAAAGGTCCAGTTCCTATTTGCCCACCTAATAAAAAAGTAAAAGCTTTTTTTGATAAAATTGGAACAACAGTTGAAATTAAAAATGAAAAATCATCTATTAACTTTTGGTCTACATCAGGAATGATGGCACCTTTTTATCAATTGTTAAGCTCTATGACAGATTGGCTAGTTAAAAAAGGAGTTAAAAGAAATAATGCTCAAAAATATATTACTTCTTTATTTTTAGCATTATCACAAGATGCTGTTGTTAATTCCAAAAAAGATTTAAAATTTTTAGTTAAAGAATCTCAAACGCCTAAAGGTTTAAATGAACAAGGTGTTAAAGAATTAACTAAAGCAGGTTTTTATAAGTCATTAGAAAAAACATTAAACAGTATCCATAAAAGATTAAATAAATAAATTTAATGTCAGAAAATATTTTAGAAATTAATAACCTTTCAAAATATTTTGGAGGGCTCGCTGCTGTTTCTGATTGTTCTTTAAAAGTTAAAAAGGGAACCATTACAGGAATTATAGGTCCAAATGGATCTGGTAAAACAACCTTGTTTAATTTAATTGCTGGTAATTTAAAATCATCAAGTGGATCAGTAACTTTTGATCAAGAAAATATAACGGATGTTCCATCTTATGAGTTGTTTTCAAAAGGATTATTAAGAACCTTTCAAATAGCTCATGAGTTTTCAAATTTATCAGTGTTAGAAAATTTAATGATGGTACCAGGAAATCAATCTGGAGAAAAATTAATGACAGCATTGTTAAAGCCAAAACTTGTTGCTGAAGAAGAAGCAATAGTTAAAGAAAAAGCAAAAGAAGTAGTAGATTTTCTAAATTTAAGTCATTTAACAAACGAGCTAGCAGGCAACTTGTCAGGAGGTCAAAAGAAGCTTTTAGAACTTGGCAGAACCATGATGGTGGATGCTAAATTAGTTTTACTTGATGAAGTAGGTGCTGGTGTAAATAGAACTTTACTTAAAGATCTTGGAACAGCTATTGAAAAACTTAATAAAGAAAAAGGCTATACATTTTGCATGATTGAGCATGATATGGAATTTATTGGCAGATTATGTGATCCTGTAATAGTTATGGCAGAAGGTTCTGTTTTATTTGAGGGCACGGTTGAAGATGCTAAAAAAGATGAAAAGGTGATTGAAAGTTATTTAGGTAGAGGTTCCAAACTAAAGGATCATAATTAATGGCATATTTTGAGGGAAATGGAATGACAGGTGGTTATGGTAATGGACCTGATATCATTAATTCTTGTACTGTGAATGTCAATAAAGGTGAAATAGTTTCAATTCTTGGACCTAATGGTGCCGGAAAATCAACAGCTATGAAGGCAATGTTGGGTTTGCTAAACTTAAAATCTGGGTCAGTAGTCATAGACGGTAAAGATATTTCAAAACTATCTCCACAAGATAGAGTTAAAGAAGGAATTTCATTTGTACCTCAAACAAAAAATGTTTTTGCAGGAATGACTGTTGAAGAAAATTTAGAAATGGGTGCTTTTCTTATTAGTGAAGAAATTAAAGACACTATTGAGGAAATTTATAACTTATTTCCTATTCTAAAAGAAAAACGAAACCAATTTGTTGGTGAATTATCAGGTGGACAAAGACAGCAAGTGGCTCTCGGTCGAGCACTCATGATTAAACCAACGGTTCTTATGTTAGATGAACCTACGGCTGGGGTTTCACCAATTGTAATGGATGAATTATTTGATCATATAGTAAAAGTTAAAAGAACTAATGTTGCAATTTTAATGGTGGAGCAAAATGCAAAACAAGCACTCAATATTTCTGATAGAGGATATGTGTTAGTTACTGGGGAAAATCGATACTCTGGAACAGGTAATGAATTATTAAATGACCCAAGAGTAAGAAGCTCTTTTTTAGGAGGATAATATGGATTTTTTAAATGCTATAATTCTTTTATTAAATTATATATTTATTCCAGCTTTAACTTATGGCTCTCAATTAGCACTTGGTGCTATTTTTGTTACTTTAATTTATGGTATTTTAAGATTTGCTAACTTTGCAACAGGAGACATGATGTCTTTTGGAACCATGGTTACAATTTTATTTACTTGGTATTTCCAGTCAATTGGAATTTCACTTGGAGTATTGCCAACAGCTTTAATAGCTATTCCTTTTGCAATATTATTTATGATTATTTACATGCTGTTTATTGATAAGTTTGTATTTAAATATTACAGAGTAAATAAAAGTCCACCAGTCCAATTGGCAATGGTTAGTATTGGGGTAATGTTTGTTACTCAAGCAGTTGTAAGAATTATAATTGGACCATCAGATAGAAGATTTTTTGATGGAGAAAAATTTATTATTAAAGCTCGAGAATTTAAGGAGATGACGGGTCTTAATGAAGGTCTTGCATTAAAATCTACACAAGTAATAACAATATTTGTTACAATTGTACTAGTTTCTCTTTTGTTTTGGTTTTTGAATAAAACTAAAACAGGGAAGAGCATGAAGGCATATTCTGATAATGAGGATCTTGCATTGCTTTCAGGAATAGATCCAAAAAAAATAGTAATGATTACCTGGATTATAGCAGGGATTTTAGCAACTATTGGAGGAGCTTTATATGGTCTAGATAAAAGTTTTAAACCTTTTACTTATTTTAATAATATGCTTCCCATATTTGCTGCTGCAATTGTTGGGGGGATAGGGAATCCTTTTGGAGCCTTTTTAGGAGGATATGTTATCGCATTCTCTGAAATATTTTTAACTTATGCTTATAAAAAATTCTTTATGTATATTTTACCAGAAAGTATGGCGCCTGAAAGTTTAGTTCAACTTTTATCAACCGATTACAAATTTGCAGTTTCATTTTCAATATTAGTTATCGTATTGCTTTATAGACCATCAGGAATATTTAAAGGAAAAGTATTGTGAGAAAGAATTTAAATGTAATTGCTGCTTACAGCATCATGATGGGTTTAATTATTCTAGTAGGAATCTTTCAATCTTGGAACGTTGCTTTATCAATATTTAATCTTTGTTTAATTTCAGCAGTAATGACTATGGGTGCTAATATTCAGTGGGGTTATGCAGGGCTAATTAATTTTGGAATTATGGGTTATACAGCGCTTGGAGGTTTGGCAGCTGTCTTAATCTCAGTTGATCCAGTACAAGAAGCGTGGCGCGCTGGGGGTTTTGATATATTAATGTGTTTATGGCTAATTATTGTAATGGTATTAGCAATAAGATTTATTCTAAAGCATTTTGAAAAATCAAAATTTAGGACTTATGGGATAGCAGCAATAATAGTTGCAGGAATTGTAATTATTAGAATAACTGCAGAACCTGGAATTGAAGCGATTGAAGGAGTTAATCCTGCAAAAACTGGATTTCTTGGTGGCTTTGGGCTACCAATTATTTTTTCTTGGATTGTTGGAGCGTTTTTTGCAGGTGGACTAGCTTTTATAGTTGGAAAAGTAGCTCTAGGTTTAAGAGCTGATTATCTCGCAATTGCAACTTTACTTATTTCTGAAATTGTAATTGCAATAATTAAGCACGAAGATTGGTTAACTAGAGGAGTTAAAAATGTAATAGGTCTAAAAAGACCAGCACCTTACGAGGTAGATCTTCAAACGACAGAATGGTTCATTAATTTAGTTGAGAGATTTAATTCTGGAAAATTAGCCTTAATTTCAAACTTAGCTGATCGACAGGCAGCCTTAAACCAGTTGGTAATTGAGGGCTCATCTGTTTTTGTTAAACTTTGTTATTCAGGATTATTTTTAGTTATCGTGATTATACTTTTAATTTTAACTCAAAAAGCACTTTACTCTCCATGGGGAAGAATGATGAGAGCAATTAGAGATAATGAAGAAGCCGCAAATGCTATGGGAAAAAATGTTGTTAAACAACATCTGTTAATATTCATACTTGGATCAGCAATTGTTGGAATAGCTGGTGCAATGTTAGTTACACAAGATGGTTTATTTACACCAGGAAGTTATAGACCGATGAGATATACATTTTTAATTTGGGTTATGGTCATTGTTGGTGGAAGTGGTAATAACTTTGGTGCAATCTTAGGTGGTTTTGTTGTTTGGTTTTTATGGATTGAAGCTGCTCCAATAGCTTTATTTTTAATTAATTTTTTCACCGCAGGGATACCAGAAACTAACGCTTTAAAAGCTCACTTAATAGAAAGTGTACCATATTTTAGATTTTTAATGATGGGCTTAGGTTTGTTGTTAATTATGAGATTTAGACCCAAGGGTATACTTCCAGAAAAAATAGAAATAAAGTAATTATCATATGAAATATATTATATTAGGTGCTGCTATTGCTTGGGCCATGTATATGGCAGATAAGTATATATTTTAACTACTATCATTTTTTGATTAATATTTTTTAGTAATTTTAATAAAACTAGATGTCTCTTTTAAACTATTTCGATTTTAACTTATCTCAATTTTTAATTATTTTATTTATTGTATTTATTGCATCTATCATCAGAGGATTTAACGGTTTTGGTTTTTCAGCAACATGTATTTCAGGTTTAGCTTTTATGCTGCCTGCAATAGAAATCGTTCCAATCATATTAATATTAGAAGTTTTCATAAGCATTTTTATGATTCCATACGTATGGAATAAAATAGATTGGAATTTTGTATTTAAACTATTAATAGGAATTGCCATTGGATCTCCAGTTGGATTGTATTTGCTCAAATATCTTTCCCCTGAAACCACTCATTTATATGTGTGTTTAATCATAATTTTTTTTTCAATACTATTGATGATGGGTTATTCAAATAGAAAAATAAATAATGATCCAGCAAAGATTATAACTGGAGTAATTTCGGGAACTTTAAATGGATTAACAACTCTTGGCGGAATGCCAGTTGCATTATTTTTGCTAATAACAAGTATCCAGCCTGCTGTAATTAGAGGTTCTTTAGCAGCTCTATTTTTTTTAACAGATGTATATGCTTTTATTCTAAGTTTTTTTGGTGGAATTGTTGATATGACAACTATTTATCGAACCATTCCATTGATAATAGTTTTGCCAATAGGTGTTTTCATTGGAAATAAATTTTTTGTAAAGAGTAAAGAAAAACTTTACAGAAAAGTTGTTTTCTATTTCTTAATAGTTATTTCAATTTTTGGTATTTTGAGAATTTTTAGTTCTATTTAGATATAAAAAAACCCCAGTAATTTTCATTACTGGGGTTTTAATCAGATAATAATTATCTTTGTTTTTTAGTTTTAAATTTTCCGCCTTTTATTTCTTGCTCTAAGAAAGAACCTTCAGCTTCACCAACATCAGTAAAAGTTACTCCAGTTGCACCTTCGTAATTTATCTTTTTACCTTTAGCTAGTAAATCCAATCCTTTTTTAAGCTCACCTGGATAAATTTTAGTTCCAGGAGCGTTAGCTACATCCATTACATTTTTGGCAATTGATGCTCTATCATGAGAGTTACCTGCTTGCATTGCTAAAACAATTAAAGCTGCAGCATCGTAAGACTCACCAGTGTATGGTCCAGATGAATCAATACCACCAGCTTTTGCTACATCAGCAAATACACCAGCACCTTTTCCAGTTGAACCAGGCATAGAACCAAAAGATTTACTTAGATCTTTTCCAAATGCATCTACTAGAGATTGACCAATCATACCATCTGATAAAATAAATTTATCAAATGCACCAGAATCTAGAGAAGCTTGGATAATTCCTTTACCACCTTGGTCAAGGTAACCAATTACTGCTACCGCATCACCACCTGCTGAAGCAAGAGTTGCAACTTCAGATGAGTAATCTGCTTTACCATCTTCGTGAGCAGTTACAGTAGTTACTTTAATACCATGACTTTCAACTGCTGCTTTATAAACATCAGCTAAACCTTTTCCGTAGTCATTGTTAGTGTAAGTGATTGCTACACTTTTTACTTTTCTATCTTTAGTAATATCAGCTAAGATTTGACCACCTCTAGCATCTGATGGAGCAGTTCTAAAGAAATATCCATTATCATCTAGAGTTGTTAATCCTGGAGAAGTTGCTGAAGGTGAGATCATTACTACACCATTAGGTACAGCAACATTTGATGCAATTGCACCAGTTACACCTGAACAGTCAGCACCCATGATAGCTGCTACACCTTGTGAAATAACACCTTCAGCTGCTGCAGTTGCTGCCGCTGAGTCGACACAAGTTGAGTCTGCTCTTACTACTTCAATTTTTTTTCCACCTAATAGCGAACCTGAGTCTGATGCTTCTTTAAAAGCAAGTTCTGCAGATGCTGCCATTGCTGGTGTTAGAGATTCAATAGGACCAGTAAATCCTAAGATGATCCCCATCTTAATCGCATGTCCGTCTGCCATTACATTGGTTCCAAAACTTGAAACAAACATAAATGCAGCAATAAATAGTTTTTTCATTATCTTCCTCTTTTATTGTTAACAATTTATAAAAAGCCAATTTAATTATGAATATTGTTAATATTCAATCACAAAATCATCTCATTTTTTGCATATAATAGACTGACGCAAGAACAATAGTCCCGCCAATTAAAGTTAATAGCGGAGGTATTTCACCAAAAATAAAAAAAGTTTGGATAATTCCAAAAATTGGAAATAAAGAATAAAAAGGCATTACTTGACCAACAGGGTAAAATTTATAAAGATAAAACATGGACATATGAGCCACCAAAGAAACTAGAACAGCACTATGAAGAATTAAAAGCCAAGTTGAAAAATCAATATTTTGAAAATGATAGATGCTGTTGCCTTCAAAAACTATTGAAAAAATTAAAAGACTTAGACAGCCTGTTATTCCCATAAAGGTATTAGTCAACTTAACATCAAGGTCCTTTAAATACCTTGAAAAAACTTGAGCGAGAGCATAACAAAGAGCCATTACAGCAGTATAAAATAATGCTAAAATTTCTCCCTTAAGATTAGGGTCATAACCAATTAAAAAGATTCCAACAAAAGCTAAAAAAACTAAACTCCATTTTTTATAGCTTATTTTTTCTCCCAAAAAAAATGAACTTATAAGAATTGCAAAGGGAATACTTAATTGTGCCCCAATAATTATTGGAGACACAATAGTTGCTTCTAGTAGAGCCAAGTTCATAAATAAAAATACTCCTGTTCCCATCGATAATGAAAACCCAAATAAGGGTATAAAATATTTTTTTTCAGGAATTTTAAATTTCCAAAAAGGAATTAGACAAATAAAAACAATTCCCATTCTAATTGAGGCCATCAATATTGGTGGTAGAGAGCTATTTAAAATTAATTTACCAACTGGATAAGCACTACCAAAGATTACCATTATTAATAAAACTAAAAAGTAATGTCTGGTAGTCAAATTTATCTAATTGAAAAAGGATCTAGTGAAGGTTCGTCAGATGTATAAAACCATGTAGTTTTAACTCTTGTGTAATCTTTAATGGAATCTATACCTGCTTCTTTTCCATAACCACTATCTTTCATTCCTCCAAAGGGAGCTGAGGGAGAAATTAATCTATAAGTATTTACAAAAGTTATTCCTGCTCTTATTGCTTTAGAAACCCTCATGCCTCGAGAAAGATTACTGGTATAAACACCCGAGGATAATCCATATTGATTATCATTCATTTTATCGATGACTTCTTCTTCAGTAGTAAACTTCATAACTGATAAAACAGGCCCAAATAACTCATTTTCTGCAACAGGTAAATTATGATTGTCACATTCAATAATTGTGGGAGGAAAGTAATATCCTTTATTAGAAAAAGAGTCTCTTTTTCCACCACATTTAATTTTTCCACCTTGGTCAATCGTAGCTTTTATATTTTTTTCAATAGTTTCTAATTGTTTAAAACTGCTTAATGGTCCCATTTCAGTTTCTGGATCCATGGGTGTTCCGATTTTAATTTTAGATGCTCGATTAGAAAGTTTGTCTAGAAACTCATCATAAATACCTTCCTGAATATAAAGTCTGGATCCAGCAATGCAGCTTTGACCACTTGCACCAAATATTCCGGCAACAATTCCATTAATTGCATTTTCTTGTTCTGCATCATCAAACACTGCTACTGGACTTTTTCCACCTAGTTCTAGACTTACCTCAGATAAATTGTCTGCAGAATTTCTAATAATATGTCTTGCAGTTTCTGGGCCACCTGTGAAAGCAATTTTTTCAACCAAATCATGCGTTGTCAGTGTTTTTCCACATGGATCACCAAAACCAGTAAGAACATTTACCACCCCTTTAGGAAGGCCAGTTTTTTCTATAAGTTTTGCGAATTCAAACATAACTGCTGGAGCAAGTTCTGAAGATTTAATTACTACAGTATTTCCCATTGCTAGAGCAGGAGCCAACTTTGTTGCAGTTAAAAACATTTGTGAATTCCAAGGAATGATTGCTGCAATGACACCAATTGGAATTCTAGTTGTTATTGCTTGAATGTTTGGTTTATCAATTGGAAGAACTGTTCCCTCAACTTTATCTGCAAGGCCTGCATAATAATCATAATAGTCAGCAATATAAATTGCTTGTTTTTTAGTTTCTCTAATAATTTTACCGGTATCAATAGTTTCTATCTCTCCTAGCATTTCAGCATTGTCTCTTAGCTGCTGTCCAATCATTCTCAAAAATTTTGCTCTTTCTTTGGGAAGTAATTTAGGCCAATCACCCTCAAATGCCTTTTGCGCTGCATTAACTGCGTTGTTTACATCTTTAGCACTTGCTTCAGGAACGACTGCCCAAGGTTCATTATTTTCTGGGTTTAAAGTTTCAAAAGTTTTTTTACTTTCAGAGTCAACCCACTCTCCGTTAATGAACATTTTATATTGTTTTAGTTTACTCATATTTATCTATAAAATTTTTGATTGTTAAATTTACCTCATCAGCACATTCAATACCACAAAGATGTTTGCCCTCTTTGATAATTTTTAATTCACTATTCTTGATTAAGTTGTTTAATTGTTGGGACATCTCAATTGTAGAACCAATATCATGTTCTCCAGTCATTACTAATGTTTTAGTTTTGATCTTTTTAAAATCTTCATCATTTTTATGTTTAACAAATAGTTCATAAACCTTTAAAAAATTAGCCATATTGTTTTTAGATAAAATTGAGCTAATTTTTTCATATGCATCAGGGTTGTTTTCTAAATACTTGTCAGTGAACCATCTTTTTAATGCTTGTCTCGAGAGCTTTAATTCTTTTTTAGCTTGATTAAATCTTTCATTAACTATTTTTTGTTGTTGCTCAGATCTTTTATATATTGAACCTAGAAGAACTAGTGATCGTAATCGGTCACCATGTCTAGTTGCAAAATTTCTAGCAATTAAAGACCCAATTGAAAAACCAACTAAATGAATTTTTTCAATTTTTAGTTCATTGATTAATTCTATCAGTTGATCTGAAAAATCATCAAAACTTATATTTTGTTTTGTTAAAGATGATTTTCCATGACCAAGAATATCGTATGAAAGATTAGAGTAATCTTTAAAAAAATCTAATTGAGGTTGCCAAATTTCGTAAGTTAAACCAACACCATGAACAAAAACTATTGGGATAGACTGTTCTTTCTTGTTAAAAACATAAAATGTTCCTGAAGCAGTATTTCCAGTTATCATGAAATACTATTTTGGCTCAATACCCATTTCTTTCATATCTTGATATCTATCACCAGTTCTTGCGTGAGCTCTTCCACTTGAAGCTCCCCCTATGGCAATTACAATTTCATCATCAAAAGGAGCGTCATGAATTGTGAATTCATGTGTTAAATAATAAGGTCTTAAACCTGAGTCAGTTTTATGCATCATTGGAATGGAAATTTTTGATCCAGCCGGTCCTCTGGTATTTGTGAAACTTAAATAAGATGTTCCACCAACTGCATCTCGAAATTTATTACCAAATCTTAAAGTATGTATAAAAGCTGAAGCGTGTTCTATTTCTCCATTTAAACCAACTACACCAGCTTTACCATATGCTAAAATTTTTTCAGGAGATCCTATTTCTTTAATTAATTCTGGAACTAATAGATCACCTAGTTTAGGTGCCAAGTCTAAAATAGTAGGCCTCAAGTCTTCTACAAAACCTTGTCCGTGCCAAGGGTTTTTAAAAACTGCAGCAACAGAAACTAATAAAACAGGTTCTTTAGCTTCTTTGCCACCTTCAATGAAAGTTTTATCAACAAATTTTGTAAATTTTCTTAAATTTATATCCATAGTTATCTATTTAGTTACTTGAGCCAACACTAACCAAGCATTTACCCCTTTGCTTGCAATATAATTAGATTTAAAGAATTCAATTATTTTCCAAGAATTGTTATCTTCTAATTCTTTGATCTTTTTGTCAAATCCATATTCTTCATAAATTCCAATATTGATTGTAAAACAAATTAATGAACCAGTTTTACAAATTCTTACCATTTCATCTAATGCAGGGGGGTTAACATGTCCAAATGTAAAAGTACCAACACAGGTTATTCCCTCATAAGTATTATCTTTTATATCAATTTTTTTATTAAGATCGATTTTGAATAAGTTTTGATAAATATTTTTTGGCACCAAATCTAGCATTTTTTGTGAAAAATCAGCTCCATCAAAATTTTTGAAACCATTTTTTTTGAGCTCAATACCAACCAGACCAGTTCCGCAACCTGCATCTAATATTTTTATATCTTTGTTTAGAATATGTTTTGCAAAAAGGTTTACAGTTTCTTGAGGACCAGAATACTTCCAATCAACCATATCTTTGTCATATTTATTTTCAACAGTCCATTCATCATAATAATCTTCAACTTCCTTACCAGCTTTTAGTTTATAAATTGGGATTTTATTACCTATATCTTTTTGTGACATTTATTTTTGCCTATGTTTAAAACTATCTCTTCTAAAACTATATAGTGCACTAGGATCCACATCAACATCAACTACTGCAGGTTTGTTAGATTTTATAGCAGCTCTTACAGCTTCATTTATTTCAGAGATTTTTTTAACCTTAAAACCTTTTGCACCGTATAACTCTGCTACTTTATCAAATGATGGACTAGCAATATCTGCACCCAAGTATCGTTTTCCAAAAAAATCTTTTTGATAAGCTTTCTCAGCACCCCAACTTTGATTATTCATAACAATAGTTGTTGTATTAATACCATATTCAACTGCAGTACTTAATTCAGAAATAGTCATACCAAACCCGCCATCTCCCATAAGACTTACTACAGTTTTTTTAGGTTTTGCAATTTTAACACCAAGACCACATGCAAATGAAAAACCAACTAACCCAAAATCTAAAGGGGTAAATAAAGATGGTGGATTATAATATTCAAGAGCATCTGTTGCTTGCAAACAAAGTGTTCCAGCATCAAGTGTAATTGCAGTATCTTTTGGTAAAACTTTTCGTAGTTGTTTAAACAATCCTTTGGGCTGAATAGGAAAGTTTTTTCCAAGATTATCTGTATCTCTATTTATTAAAAAATCTTTTCTTTCTTTTAAATATGAGTTTGTCCAATTTTTAATATCTAATTTAATTCTTTGTTTTTTAATTTCATTATATATTTGTTTAGTAGCTGTTGCTGCATCTGCATTAATTCCAACAATGATTGGAAAATATTTTCCAAGCATTTTTTTTTCAATTTCAATCTGAATTATTTTTGCTTTTTTATTTATGTTGTCATACGAATAAAATGTTGAGTTAAATCCTAATCTGGTTCCAATTGCCAAAATAACATCTGCTTCTTTAACAAGTCTTGATGCAACTGGGTTTCCACGAGGCCCCATTTGACCAGCATTTAATTTATGACTAAATGGAATAGCATCGCCATGACCTGCTGCCGTAACTATGGGTATGTTTAATAATTCAGCGAGTTTAATAACTTCTTTATATTTTGCTGTATATTTAATTCCACCACCAGCAATGATGACAAATTGTTTTGCTTGGTTAATAATTTTTGCTGCTTTTTTAACATTCTCGTTTTTACCTCTAAGATTGCTTTCATTAGAGAATGAAGGTTTATTTGTATTGATATTATAATCATTTGTAGCCGCTAAAATATTTCTTGGTAAATTCACACATACCGGTCCTCTTCGTGGCGTCATTGCAAGACTAAAAGCATCACTAATCACTTTTGGAATAATCTTTGAATTTTTAACTGTCCAAGTTTTTTTGGTAATGGGTGTGAATAAAGATTGTTGATCAAGACCCTGAAATGCATCTTCCATTTTATCTTTTGTTGAGTAAGATCCAGCAATTGCAACCACTGGAGAAAAAGCAGCTTTTGCTTGAGCAACACCTGTTACTAAATTTGTTGCCCCTGGACCATTTTGGCCAGCTATTATAACCCCAGGTTTATTTGATGCTCTAGCATATCCATCAGCCATATGCGTGCCAGTTCTTTCATCTCTTACACCAATAAATTTGATTTTTTTTTCATGATAAAGAGCATCAAACATCTCCATCGTAGCTGATCCAATAAGACCGAAGACATGTCCAACTTTTTCTTTTTTTAAAGATACAACGGCAGCTTGGCCACCGGACATTTTTTTACGTGATTTGGTCACGAAACTTTTTTGACTTCAGTATCTATATCATCTTGAAAATGAGGCATAACTTTTTCAGTAAAAAGTTTTACACTTTTCATGCAGTCTTCGTGTTTAACTCCTGGAAAGTTAGACCAAACTTGTAAGTTTTGTAAGTTTAGTTCAGATTTTAATTCATGAATTTTATCAATTACATATTCAGGAGTTCCAAATAACATATTTCTTTTATGTAAAAATTCATAATTCAGAAGATCTAATTTTCCTTTCGTTTCAGGAAGTTCTTCACCTGGATCCATATGATTACCAAGACCTCGCCAATGACATACCCATCTCATATAATTTACCATATGTTCACCAGCTTTTTCTTTAGCTTCTTCCATAGTATCAGCAACAAACATATCTCTTACCAGTGAAATTCCTTCACCCATTGGAACGTTTCTTTTTTCAGCTTCAGATTTTGCATTTTTGAAAGCTTCAAATTTAATTTTTAATGCTTTAACTGTAGGTATCCACATAATGATATTTAAACCTTGTTGTGCAGCCCATTCAATAGATCGAATACCATCAACAACCTGATGGATAGGCGGATAAGGTTTTTGATATGGCTGCGGTAGAACACTAATTTTTTTCATTACATTAGTTTTCATGTCCATAAATTCTTCACTTGGTTTACTCATATCATGTTGCCAAACATAATCTGGTGACGGATACGTATAAAATTCTCCTTTGTGATCAAAGAATTTTTCTTTCCAAGCTTTTTTTAAAATAGTTAGAGTTTCTTCAAAAAGTCTAAAGTTTTTAGCCTGATCTTTCATATCTGCTTCGATATTTAAGTTAACAGCTTCTCTTCCATAAATTCCTCTACCAATACCAACTTCAACTCTTCCTTTTGATAGTTGATCTAAAAGAGCTACGTCTTCAGCCATTTGTATGGGATTATGAAAAGTAATTACGTTGCATGCTTGCCCAATTCTAATTTGATGAGTTCTTGCAGCAGCATCAGCACCCATCATCAATGGGTTTGTACAAGACTCCATTCCTTCGTGGTTAAAATGATGTTCTGTATACCAAATTGAATCCCATTTATTTTGATCACAATATTCTGTGATTTCTCGAGTTTCATCTAATAGTTCGTGATAAGGCTTGTGTGTCCAGTTAGTAGTATTACAAAAGTATCCAAATTTCATGCTTCCTCCTTTAAACTTTCTAATTTAAAAAAAGACGATCGATCCCGCTTTCGTATTGGATTTAACGATGAGTTATGTATCGCTTTATATAATTAGATTAACACTTTTTTAATCTACTGGATATCTAAAAAAGATTCTTTTTATGTGTCCAAGGTCCTATTTTCGTTTTAGGTAAAAACTTTTCTAAATCTGATAGGACATTTTCTGCTAGTTTTCTGTAGGTAGTTAATTTACCCCCATAAATACTAAGTAGAGGTAATTTTTTTATTATATTTAAGTCAAATATATAATCTCTTGTAACTTTGGAAGCTTGATTAAAATCCTCTATTAAAGGTCTAATTCCAGAATAAGAATCAACAATATCTTTTGTACTAATTTGTTTTTCTAAATAATTATTTACTGAACGAATTAAATATTGAATTTCTTTTTTTGAAATTCCTTTGTTTTCAGGTGATTTAACTTCAACTTCAGTAGTTCCAATTAGTGAAAATTTCTTTTTGTAGGGTATTACAAATATTATTCTCTTATCAGTATTTTGAAATGTGAATGCAACATCTTTTTTATATAATTTTTTAGTTATAATATGACTTCCTTTTACTAATCTAATTTTATTTTTAGATTTTATTTTTATATTTTTTTTTAAAGTTTCATTTATCCATGGACCAGATGCGTTAATCAAAATTTTAGACTTTATTCTCTCTCCCTTTTGAAGATGAATGACCCATTCATTGCCATTAATTTCTGCTTTTTTAACTTTATTATATTCTAATATTTTAGCTTTATATTTTTTTGCAGATTTTATATTTTGTTTAGTTAATTTTTTATCATCAATTTGAACATCAAAATATTGAAAACCAGTTTTATATTTTTTTTTAAGAACGTTTGGTAATTTTTTTGAAATATCTAATGTGGTTGACTTTGGTATAATGGTTTTACCACCTAAATTATCATAAAGAAACAGTCCCATTTTAATTAACCATGCAGGTCTAATTTTATCAACATAAGGGATGATAAAAGGAATTGGTTTTGAAATTGGCTTTGCAATTTTGTAAATCGTTTCTCTTTCTTTTAGAGACTCTCTTACTAATTTGAATTCATAATTTTCTAAATATCGAAGACCACCATGAATTAGTTTTGTAGACCATGAAGATGTTGCACCACCTATTTCTCCTTTATCAGCGAGACAAACTGACAAACCTCTACCCGCAGCGTCTCTGGCTAAACCAGCGCCGTTTATACCACCACCTATAATGAATAAATCGAATACTTTTGACATTAAAATTATAGATTGTTTATAAAATGTAATTAGAAATTTTCAATAACTTAAAGTATTTCAACGTTGATACTCTATAAATTTTTTTAACGATTGATTTAAAAATTTTTCATAAATTTGACTTTTAGCTGAAGATTTTTTTGAATTTAGAAAAGATCTATTCATTTTAAAGTCATAAGAAGGTTCAAAGAAAAAAGGGACAGAAAGCCTTTTGCTTTTGTTCCATAAAACTCGATGATTAGTAGCTTTAAATTTCCCTCCAGTTAAGAATTCAAGAGCTCTGCCAGTATTAACTATTAATGCATTTTTATTGAATGGCACATCATACCACTTTTTGGTATTTCTATTTTGTACTTGAAGACCTCCTTTTTTATCTTGGTATAGAACAGTAAATATTCCGCTATCTACATGCGTCTCACAACCAAGGGCAACCCCATCTTGTTTTGAAATTTCTACTGGTTTTGACTGATTGGGATAATAATTGAACCTCAAAGTGCTTAGTGTTTTTAGTCTTGAAAAAGTCATTGAAGAAATATCAGGGTTTTTTCTGTTGAGTTTGATAATGCTTTTAAACAAAGTCTCGCTCAAATCATAAACACTATCAAAGTAATTACTTAGGATATTAATAGCATTTTTATTGAAGCATTTATTTAAATTTAGGTATTCAATGTATTGGCTTCTTATTTTGGAGGCATATGATTTGTTAACTCTTAAATCTCCAATATCTAAACCTTCTTTTCCATTCACATCATTTGGAAAGTATCCTCTATAAATATTAGTATTTTTTTTATTCCATTTTTTTGGTGAAAGTTTATTTTTTTTTGACTCTGGTAAATTAAAAAATTTATTTCCAATATCACAGGTTTTTTTTATTTGATTTAAATCTAATCCATGTCCAGTAATTTGAAAAAAACCTACATCAACACATGCTTTTTCAATTTTTCTTATTGTGTTTTTTGAAGCCAAAGTATTAAAATCTGACTTTAATAAAGATGAAATATTAATAGTTGGAATATAGCTTTTCATTACCTGTTTGGTGTATCAGTGACAATCATTTGATCTTTAACTTTTTCTCTAAAATAAATATAAATTCCTGCTCCAATTATTATTGCAACACCTACAAAAGTTCTTGCAGTAGGAATATTATTAAACAAAATAAATCCTGTTAAAATTGACCAAATAATTAAAGAATATTCATAAAGTGAAATAACTGAAGGGGAGGCGATACTATATGCATTAAAGACGAAATAAAATGCAAAAGCCCCAATACATCCCATTGCAACAATATAGGGCCAAGCATAAGAAGGATTTGTAAACCATTCTCGAAAAATAAATTGAAAAGTAGGGTCAGTAAAATTGTTGATTTGTCCCTCACCAGTAAAAATATAAAATAAAAGACTTATTAAAAGAGCTCCAAAATATAAATGTATCATTTGCGTATATACATTGTCCTTATCTGAAGTGATTTTTGTAATTGTCATTGATATTGCATAACATAAAGCGCAAGCAACAGGAGCAAGCTTCATAAAATCAAAGTCGTTAAAATCAGGATTTAAAACTATATATACTCCTATAAAACCAATAAAAATTGCCAACCATCTCCTTATACCGACTTTTTCTTTTAAAAAAATTGTTGCTAATATTGAAACAAAGAAGGGGCTTGAGAAAAATAACGCATTTGCCATTGCAAGCGACATATAAGTTAAAGAAATATAAAAAAAGCTGAACCCAAAAAAGAAACAAATAACCCTGATGATTGTTAAAAAAGGATAATGAGTTTTTAAACTAATTTTTTGTTTTGAGAGTTTTAAATATCCAACTAACAAAATAAATGCAACGAACGTTCTTCCAAAATATAATTCATATAAAGCCGCATCTTCATATATAAATTTTATTAAGGCATCTTGAATAGAAAACAAAGCCATTCCCATTAAAATAAACAGGATCCCTTTAGAGTTACTTTGTGCAGATGTCATGAATTTAGAATAAAATTAGAGGCTCGTTCTGCAATCATTAATGTAGGAGCATTAAGATTTCCGCTTGTAATTTCTGGCATCACAGATGCATCTACCACTCTAATATTTTCTAAACCATGCACTTTGAGCTTTTCATCAACAACTGCCATATCGTCTACACCCATTTTAAGAGTGCAAGATGGATGATATGCAGTTTCAGCTTTTGATCTTATGTATTCTTCAAATAATTCGTCAGTTTGAACATGTTCACCTGGGCCTGTTTCTTTTCCTGCAAAAGGTTTTAACGAATTTTGGCCTAAAATTTTTCTTGCTACATGAATACATTCTATTGTTTGCTTAAGATCATCTTCATGCTCTAAATAATTAAATTGGATCTTTGGATAATCATATGGATTAGAACTCTTTAATGTAATGTGCCCCCTACTTTTTGGATGATTAGGACTTGCATGAAGTTGATAGCCATGACGATCAGGATCGACTAATCCATGATCAATTACAAAAGCTGGAAAAAAATGAAATTGTATATTTGGATATTCTCTTTCAGGAGAAGATTTGCAAAAACCACCTGCTTCTAAAAATGAGGTAGAGCAGGGACCTGTTCGAGACAAAAACCACTGAATACCAATTCTCATCATGTTTAATTTGTTCACATAAGAATATAAAGTATCTGAAGTTTTGCACTCTTGTTGCACATATGTTTCCAAGTGATCTTGTAAATTTCTACCAACACCTTCTAAATTATGAACTACCTCTATACCTTTATCTTTAAGATGTTTGCTTGGGCCAACACCTGAAAGCATTAATAATTGAGGAGAGTTTATTGCACCTCCACTAAGGATGACCTCTTTACTTGCATAAATTTTTTCTACTTTATCTTTAATTTTTACTTCAATACCAATTGCTTTCTTTCCATCAAAAATAATTTTTTCAACAAAGGCATCAGTAAAAACTTTAAGATTTTTTCTTTTTTTAGCAGGATTTAAATAATATTTTGAAACACTAGCTCTTTCACCTTTATGAATAGTTACATCATACATCCCAAAACCTTCTTGGTCTTTACCATTCATATCATCGTTAATTTGATATCCAGCTTCACCTGCTGAATCAATGAATGCTTTAAATAATGGATTTTTATTTTTTGATTGATTAACAGGCAAAATTCCATTTCCACCTCGATATTCATTTTCACCTTCTGACCAGGTTTCTATTTTCTTAAAGAAAGGTAGAACTTTTTCATAGGACCAGTCTTTTAATCCAAATGATGCCCATCTTTGGTAATCATTAGGGTTTCCTCTGACAAAAACCATTCCGTTATGAGCAGAGCAACCACCAATCATTTTACCTCTTGGACAAAATAGATTTCGATTGTGAAGGTGAGGTTCTGGTTCTGAATAATATTTATAATTGTATTTGGGATCATGCATTGTATATAAAATTGCAAGAGGCATGTTTACTTTCCAAATATCACTGGGTTTACCTGCTTCAAAAACCGCGACATTATTTTGACTATTTTCTGATAATCGATTAGCAAGCACACAACCTGCTGATCCAGCCCCAATGATTAAGTAATCAAATTTCATTTTAATTTTGACGTTAGCAATTTTTTATAGTCATGGATAGATTTCATTTTGATATCTGTTTTTTTGGCTGCCTCATCAAATTTTCTCAAAAGAATTGTTGATTTAAAGTAATCTTGAGCTTCAAATTTAGCAGACTCATTGTTGTTAAGTACACCACCTTGTAATTTTAAACTTATTTTTGATGCTTCCGATAACAATTCAAAATACTTTTCATCTCTAGCAAGGTATCGCTTTGCTTGTACGTGGTATTTTATTGGTTCAATAATTTCTTTTTTGAATATGTTTTTTAAATATTCATAACCAATATCTTCATGCTTACCGTCTAAATTTTCTTTCACTAATTGGTCAGGATTTTCCAAAATAAAATGACCATAATCATGCAGCAAACAAGAACATATCAAGTCATCATTACATTTTGCTTTTTCTGCAAGCATCGCTGTTTGAATCATGTGTTCTGACATGGTGACTTTTTCACCAATATAAAGAGATTTATTGTTAGTAAAATTTGTAATTATTTTATCAATAATTTGCATTAAAACTATTGAGGATGATCACCTTCAATTGCAATACGGTCCATAATTCTTTCGTGTCCTAAACCTCGGCCAGGAAAAAAATCTGCTATTGCGTAATGAATTACACTTCTATTATCCCAAATAGCAACAGCGTTTTCAGTCCAATTAAATCTGCAAGTTAGATCTAATCTTGCCTGATGTTCAAAAATTTCTTTTAAAATTTGATCACTTTCTTCTTTGTCTAAACCTATAATTTGTTTTGTATAAGTCCAATTAACGAATAAAATCTTTTTACCTGTTTCTGGATGAGTTCTTACAATTGGATGTTCGTTTGAATAAGAGTCGTAATTTCTTTTTTCATTTCCTTCCATATATTTATAGTTATCGATGAAAAATTCAGCTCCAAGAGAACTATGAACTGCTTTTTTATCTTGGATCTTTTCTTTAATTTTTGGATCTAGCGTTTCCCATGCTAACTCCATATTTGAAAAACAGGTATCACCACCAACTGGAGGTATTTTGATTGATTTTAGTATTACTGCTTTTGTAGGCTTTGAGTTGTAACTTACATCACTGTGCCAATTCTCTCCCCATTGGTTTTTTTCTTCTTTTCCTTTAATAATTCTTACAATTTCTGGGAAATTATCTAATCCTTTAACATATGCATGAGTTTCTAAAGGTCCAAACTTTTCTGCAAGAGCAATTTGTTGTTCTTTGGTAATAGGCTGGTCTCTAAAAAAAATAACTTTATGTTCAAGAAGTAAATCATTAATTTTTTTAAAATTTTCATCAGACACATCAGTTAAATCAATACCTTTTATTTCTGCACCTAGAGCACCTGACAATAGTTTTATTTCCATCATTTTTTTAACTTTCCAGTAATTACTAAATCATCATTTTTAAAATTTGATTTATTTAGATTTATAAAATCATTCATTAATTTAACTTTTTCTTCTTCAAATTCTGCAACTTTTCTCTTGTTTAAATCAATATATAAAGACAGCATTTCAAGTGTAGCAGACAGTTTTTTTGATGATTTTTCAATCATTTCAAGTTTGTAATGTAATCTTTTTTTATCATGATCAAAAAATGAAAGATTAATTTCTACTTCGTCACCTTCTTTTACTTCATTGTTATAAGTTGTGTGTGTTTCTACAACCATTGTACTCATATTAGTCGTTTTTGCAGACTGCTCACCCATTTTAAATTTTTCTAAAATTATTTCCCATATTTGATCAAAAACCAATACATAATAGGCCATATTCATATGGTTGTTATAATCAGTCCATTCTTTTTTAATAATTTGATTTGCTATATGAACTGACATTTAATTTTTATACTCCGGTTCTTCTTTATCTAAAATTAATCTTATTTGCTGAAGATGTAACTTTGCTAAATCTATAGGATAATTTGCTGTTTCTTCAGCTGTTTTTTCTGCAATTTCATCACTTACAATATTTAATTCTTTATTAGTAGATAAAGCAGTCAGATAAGTCTCTGCTGCTCTTTCAAAATAATATAAATAATTAAAACCTTCTGCAATTGTTTCACCAGTTGTAATAATTCCATGATTAGCTAATAGCATGTGTTGTTTGTTTCCAAGAGCATTAGCCATTTTAATAGACTCGTCTTCAAACCCTAACCCTCCAAACTCATTGAAAACTGACACTCTATTATAAAATATCATTGTATTTTGATCTATTGGTTTCATGATAGGATCTTTTAAACAAGATAAAGCAGTTGCATATTTTGAATGTACATGAAAAATACATTTTGCATGCGGGACTTTTTGATGAATAGTTCCATGAATATTTATTGCAGTAGGATCAATTAAATCGGGTTCATTTTTTAAATCATTAATATTTTCTTTAGTCACCAAAATTAAATCACTAGCTTTAATTTGGCTAAAATGAATACCAGCTTTATTCACATAAAAATCAGTCGTTGAACCTGGAACGCAGGCACTAAAATGATTAGCAACACCCTCGTGCATGTTTAATCTTGCAGTCCATCTAAAGGTGGCTGCTAGATCTCTCTGTAATTCAGTTATTTCCATTTTTACTAATTTAAACTATATTTAAATTATAAATTATGAGCAATAAGGTTTTTATATCGTGTGCTGTAACTGGATCAGGTGACACTGCTAGCAAACATCCTGATTTACCAAAAACTCCAGAACAAATTGCAACCGCTTCAATTGAAGCTGCAAAAGCAGGGGCTGCGATAGCACATATCCATGTTCGAGAAGAAGATGGTACACCCAGTAGAAGGTTAGAGTTATACAAAGAAGTTGTTGATAGAGTTCGATCAAGTGACACTGATGTTATTTTAAATTTAACAACAGGTATGGGAGGTGATCTTGATATTGGTCAGGGTGAAAATCCGTTAGATTTTGGACCTATGACTGATATGGCAAATGTGATGGAGAGAATTGCAAATGCTGAACAGTTTCTTCCAGAAATTTGTACACTAGATGCTGGAACTTTAAACTTTGGGGATGGCTCAACAATTACAGTGAATACTCCAAATGATTTAAGAAAAGCTGCAAAAAAATTGAAAGAAATTGGAGTTAAGCCAGAAATAGAAGCTTTCGATTTAGGAAATATGTGGTTTGGAGCTCAATTATATAAAGAGGGATTATTAAGTGATCCGCCGATGTTTCAAATGTGTTTAGGAATACCTTGGGGAGCACCAGCAACCACATTAGCAATGCAAGCAATGAAAGATATTATGCCAAAAGAAGGGGTTTGGTCAGGTTTTGCAATTTCAAAAAATGAAATGCCGTTTGTTGCTCAAACTGTTTTAATGGGCGGCAATCCCAGAGTTGGATTAGAAGATAATTTATATTTATCAAAAGGTAAGCTTGCAACAAACGCTCAGTTAGTTGAAAAAGCAATAAGAATTATTGATGAAATTGGATATACACCAATGACACCAGCAGAAACTAGAGAAAAATTGAAACTTGTTAAACACAAGTAATGTCTCAAATTAAAAAAATTGCAGTTATTGGAACTGGAGTAATTGGTGCAGGATGGATCATTAGATGTTTGGCACATAATAAAATTGTTCATGCTTTTGATAAGGATATTAAATTAAAAAAAAATTTAATAGCTGAAATTAAAAGAACATGGCCATATGTAAAAAAACTTTTTAATAAAAAAACTCTCAATCTTAAAAATTTTAGATATTTTACTTCTATTGAGGAAGCATTAAAAGATGCAGATCTAGTTCAAGAATGTGCAAGTGAAAATTATGCTTTAAAAACTAAGTTGATGAGCACTATTGGAAAATATGCTAAACCAAATGCAATTATTTTATCAAGTTCTTCGGGACTTTTACCAACAAAAATTTATTCTAAATGTAAAAACCCTGAAAGGACAATGATTGGACATCCTTTCAATCCAGTTTACTTATTACCTGCTGTTGAAATTGTACCTGGAAAAAAAACATCAAAAAAATTTTTAGATAAAGCAAAAAAATTTTATAAGACAATATCTATGAACCCAATCATGGTTAAACATGAACTACCTGGTTACTTATCTGATAGATTGCAAGAAGCTTTATGGAGAGAAGGGCTTCACATTATTAATGAAGGTCATGCATCCACTGAAGAATTAGATAGAGCAATTGAGGATGGTCCAGGATTAAGATGGTCGTTGATGGGAACCTTTCTAACTTTTCATTTAGCTGGAGGAAAAGCTGGAATGAGACATATGTTAGAACAATTTGGACCTGCATTAAAACTACCATGGACTAAATTAAAAGCTCCAACTTTATCTAATAAGTTAATTGATAGACTAGTTCAGGGGACCAAAAAACAATCTAAAGGTAAATCTGTTACTAAAATTTCAAATATTAGAGACGAATATTTGGTTGATCTTCAAAAATTAAGAAAAAAGTATGAAAATAAAATTAGAAAATAATGAAAAAGATTTTAACAGCTAGTTGTTTGTGTAAAGGTATCAAGTTTAAAACGAGCGGAGAACACAGAAATGTTTCAAATTGTCATTGTATTCAGTGTAGAAAAACTCATGGTATTTATGGCTCTTATTCTAATGTTAAAGATAAAGATATTAAGTTCATAACTAAAAAAACCCTTAAATGGTTTAACTCATCCAGCAGTGCAAAAAGAGGATTTTGTAACAAATGTGGAGCTAGCGTTTTTTTTAAATTTAAAAACTCTGACAATACTTCAATAGCAGCTGGAATGTTTAATGGAAAAACAGGCCTTAAAACAATGAGAAATATATTCGTTGGCTCTAAATCAGATTTTTACAAAATTTCAGATAAACTACCAAAGTATAAAAGATTTTCGAATTAGTCGTTTCTTTCTGTGTGACCATCAACAGAGATTACTTGTCCAGAAACTTTACTTGAGTCATCTGAGATTAGAAATGAACACATTTTTCCAATATCTTCTTCCAAGATCCATTTTTTCATTGAACTCATAGAAACAAAATCTTTTTCAATTACTTTTGTTGAAGTTTTAGTAAACTTAGCTTTATCTTTTATAACTCTTTTCATTCTGTCCCCCTTAATTGTTCCAGGACATACGGCATTCACTCTAATATTAAACTTACCAAGTTCCATAGCTAAAGTTTTCGTAACACCTATTATTGCCCATTTACTTGCTGCATAAGGGGACCGAAGTGGAAAACCAAGTATACCAGCAGTTGATGAAATATTAATAATTGAACCGTTTTTAGATTTTTTAAGTAATGGGATAGCTTTTTTTGTAAAATAGAAGTGACTATTTACGTCTACATGCAAAGTATTTTCCCAATCTTTAGATTTTAATTTTTCAAGTGATCCTGTAGGTCCTGCAATACCAACATTATTTATTAAAGCGTCAATTTTTTTTGTTTTCTTTTTTACTTTTTCAAAAAAATCTGAAACTTGATATTCGTTTGATGCATCGCATAGATATGAAAAAAGTCTTTTATTTTTAAGTGGATGTTTGTTTAATTTAGCAAGTGATTTACTATCTATATCACAAAGATAAACAGTAGCTCCTCTTGAAAGACATACTTTTGCAGTGGCTAGACCAATTCCAGATGCTCCTGCAGATATTATGATTTTTTTATTTTTTAATGATTGGTTAACCATTAATTATGATTTTGTTAATGAGGACTGTAATTCTTTATTAGTGATGTAGCCTTTAATATTTCCACTTTTATCAACCACTTCACAATTAGCGTTAGTACACACTATTTGAGGTAAAAACTCTTCGATAAACTGATCTTCATTAACCTTAACTAGATTTGATTTATCAATACCATTTGTTTCGTTAGCATTAGTCATGATAATTTTAGCTTTGATAACCTTTGCTCTATTAACATCTTTTACAAAAGCTTTTACATAATCATCAGCAGGGTTCATAATAATATCAACTGGAGTTCCAACTTGAACTAATTTTCCAGCATTTAATATTCCTATGTGATCTCCAAGTCTAAGTGACTCGTCCAAGTCATGAGTAATAAATACAATTGTTTTTTTTAATTCTGATTGAAGATCCATTAATTGTTTTTGCATGTCACTTCTAATCAATGGGTCCAATGCGCTAAATGCTTCATCCATTAACATGATATCTGAATTAGTCGCTAAAGCTCTTGCTAATCCAACCCGTTGCTGCATTCCTCCAGATAATTGGTTTGGAAATTGATTTTCAAAACCATTAAGACCAACAGCTTCAATTTTCTCCATTGCAATTTTATCTCGCTCATCTTCTGACTTACCTTGCATTTCTAATCCATAACCAACGTTTTGCATTACTGTTTTATGTGGAAATAATCCAAATCTTTGAAAGACCATACTCATCTTGTGTCTTCTAAAATCAATTAATTGCTCAGGGTTTAAACTCATAACATTTTCACCATCAATTAAAATTTCTCCAGCGGTTGGGTCAATCAATCTATTTAAGTGTCTAATTAAAGTCGATTTTCCAGAACCTGATAAACCCATACAAACAAAAGTTTCTCCTTCTTCAATGTCTAAAGAAACATTGTCTAAACCAACTGTATGACCAGTTTGCTCAAGCACTTCATCTTTTGTAGCACCACCCTTAACCATATCCATTACAGAGTCTGGATTGTTGCCAAAAATTTTATAAATATTATTTATTTCAATTTTTGACATTATTTTTTGGCCTTTTTAACTGGAGCATTTCTCTCTTGTAGAGTTTCACCATAAGATTGGGTAATTCTATCTAAAACAATTGCTAATAATACAATTGCAATTCCGGCTTCAGCAGCTCGACCAACGTTTAGCTGTTGTAGTCCAAGAAGCACTTCATCGCCTAAACCTCTGGTTCCAATCATCGATGCAATCACGACCATGGATAAAGCCATCATTGTACATTGGTTAATTCCCTGCATTATATTTGGAAGAGCCAATGGAATTTGAACCCCCCATAATTTTTGTTTTTTATTTGCACCAAAAGCATCTGCTGCTTCTGTTACCTCACTATCAACCAATCTAATTCCTAAGTCAGTTAATCTAACTAACGGTGGAACTGCATAGATAAAAGTTGCAATAATTGCTGGAACTGCACCCAAACCAAATAACATGATACCCGGAATTAAATATACAAAAGCAGGGATCGTTTGCATTAAATCTAGTATTGGAAGGATCTTTTCTCTTACTCTATTCGCTCTAGACATCCAGATACCAATAGGAACTCCTATAACAAGGCATAAGAAAATACTAATCAACATTATAGAGGTCGTCTCAATTGCTTTGTCCCAAAATCTTGGGTGTAAAAATCCTATGAAAAATGTGCAAAAGCCTACTGCAACAGTAGTTTTAATCTTTTTACCACTTGCAAAATAAGTAAGTACAACAACTCCTATGATTACTGCAGGCCAAGGAGCTTGAACTAAAAAGTTTTTTAACCCCATTAACATCGCTAGTAAAAAATTATTTATCGCTTCAAAAATAAAACCAAAATTTTCATTTAAAGCTTTGAACCATTTATTGATCCATTTCATTAAAGGTAAATCTAACCATTTAGGCCAATCGCTTAACCAAGAAAAATCTTTTAACAATTCACCAACAGACTCAGGTTTTCTTTTTGATGAATTGTAACTTGCAATTAATAACCATACAAAAATACCTAAAAGACTGAGGTTGAATAGATCTCTTTTATTTTTGAACATATATGATTATTTTCTTTTATAGAAAGAGCCCATTAAAGGGCTCTTTCAAATTTATTATTTATAACTGGATTACAAAGCAGCTGAAACTTTTGAAGCTACGTCTGCAGGTACCCAACTTTTCCACATTGCTTGAGTTTTCAAAAACTCTTTAGCAGTTAACTCCATATCACCATCAGACTCGTCTTCGTAGAAGGCTAACATTTTGTTAACTACTGCTGTAGGAATAGTATATTTTTCTAAGAAAGCTGTTTCAGCTGGGTGAGCTTTTGCCCAATCAGTTAATACAGATTTAGTTAGAGCCATATCTCTATACTCACAAGCACAAGATTTTTTGTAAGCATCTGGTCCGTTAGCTTTGATGTCTTCAACAACTGCAGACATATTATTCCAACAGTCTGCATCAAAAGCAGGTTCTTTTAATCTAACAAGATCAACTTTTCCCATTAAACCAGTAGGTGCCCAGTAGTATGTAAAGATAGGTTTTTTCTTAGCAAATGCTCCAGCGATAGCCGCATCTAATGCTCCACCTGAACCTGGATCAAAGTTAGTATAGTATTTATCCAGACCATACTCTTTTTGTTTTACTAAGTTTACTGTGTAACAAGTCCAACCTGAAATACAGCTAGTCATTCTACCTTTTGATGGATCTTCCGGATCACTAAATAGGGCTGCTATTTTTGGATCTTTCATATCCTCTACTGATTTTAAATTATATTTATCAGCTGTAGCTTTATCTACGTAGAAAGCTTGCTGAGAGTCTGGAGTGTTCACACCAATATTTTTGATCGTACCAGCTTTTTCGTGAGGCTCGTAGTTTGCAATAATATTGTCGTACCAAACTTCAGTAATTACATCTAACTGCTTATCGTAGTGTGCAGCCATGATCGGTGTAGTACTTCCTTTTGTAACAGACACTTCACACCCGTATCCTTTTTCAAGAATAAAAGTCGCAATAGCTGTATGAATGTTTGCACTACTCCAGTCGAAATCTCCCAATCTTGCTTTACAATCAGCTGCATTAGCACTAGTTGCTAATACGGATGATGCAAAAAAAGCTGAAAGAACTAATTTTTTTAAAAACTTCATTAAATTATCTCCTTAAGGTTAAGTTTTAATAAGAAGATTAAATAATGGATGAGATTAAAAAACAAGGGGCAAATTATAAATACAACTATCAATTGCATTGAAAAATATACCCTTTTATATAATGATTAAGAGTGAGTGAAATTTCAAAATTAGAAAAAAATTCCAATTATTTAAAAGTTATTTGGGATGATGGAGAAGAAAGTAAATTTAATTATTTATGGTTAAGAGATAATTGCCCAACAGCACATGACAAAGATTCGCGTCATAGAATGTTTAATATTTTAAACGTTTCAACAAATATTAATCCAAAAAATTATAGTATTGGTGAAAATGGAAGCTTAGAAATAGAATGGAGTGAAGGCGATCACAAAAGTTCATATGACACTTCATGGCTGAGAGAAAATTGCTACACTTTAAAAAATAAAGCTAAATATGTGTCTCCTTATAAACTTTGGGATAATTCATTAGAGAAAAATTTAAAATCAATTGAAATAGATCATGATGAAATAATTAATTCAGAAGAAGGTTTAGTTAAATGGCTAGAACTTTTACATCATACAGGAATTGCAATTGTTAAAAATGCACCGGTTGAAAAAAATTCTGCTTTTAAAGTTTTAAATAGAATAAGTCATACTAGAGAAACTTTTTTTAAAACTCCATTTGAAGTTATCAATATTCCAAAACCAAATAATTCAGCCTATACTGCTCATGCTTTAAGAAATCACATGGATCTTCCTTGGTTTGAAAATCCTCCAGGGTATCAATTTTTACATTGTTTGATAAATTCTGCTAAAGGTGGAGATTCCTCTGCAGTAGACGCGTTTGCTGTTGCAGATTATTTAAGAAAAAATGAAAAAGAAGTATTTGATACTTTAGTTTCTGTTCCATTGAAATTTAAAGATAAAGATTATACTCAAGTAGCGCACAGAAGTTTTCATTCTCCAGCTATAACATTAACAAAAGATGGAGATTACAATGATATAAGATTTAGTGTTGCAACAATGGACACACTAGATTGTGATCCTGAAATTATGGAAAAAGTTTATAAAGCACATCATCGATTTGGTAATTTATTGCATGATAAAAAATATCAAATTAATTTTAGATTAGAGCCAGGCGATATATTTTCATTTAATAATAGAAGACTTTTACACGGCAGAACTGAATTTGATCCAAATTCAGGCCATAGACATTTGCAAGGTTATTATATGGATCGAGATGAAATTATTGGAAGATTAAATTATTTAAAAAAATAATTTAAACCTCAGGTAGAAATTTTATTCACATTCTTTTTTAGCGCAGTTAAATTTATTTTTTTTTCTAACATTTAATTAATTTTTTTAATATTGTTCATGTAATTTTAAATAAAAATTGAGAGGGAAATAAAATGAATATAAGAAAAATCTTTTTAAATGTTTGTATTTTCCTGATGCTTTCTACATCGGCTGTATTTGCAAAAACACAAATCGAATGGTGGCATGCATTTGGGGGAAGACTAGGAGAACTTTTAGATGAGCAAGTTCAAAAGTTTAATGCTAGTCAGAACGACTATGAAGTTGTTCATACAAGAAAAGGAAATTATTCCGAGACATTAAACGCAGGAATTGCTGCTTTTAGAGCAAAACAACAACCTCATTTGTTGATGGTTTTTGAAGTAGGTACTGCAACTATGATGGCAGCTAAAGGAGCTATTAAACCTGTATATGAAGTGATGGCTGAGTCTGGTTTGTCATTCAATGCTGACGCTTACATTCCACCTGTTAAAGGTTATTACACAACAACGGATGGAAAAATGTTATCATTACCATATAACTCTTCAACTCCAGTTTTATGGGTGAATAGAGACTTAATGAAAAAAGCAGGACTAAATCCTGATATGAGTCTTGCTACTTGGTCTGATGTTGGTATGGCACTTGATAAAGCTAAATCATCCGGAACATCTTGTGGTTTAACTACTGCTTGGCAAAGTTGGATACATTTAGAAAACTTTTCTGCTTACCACAATGTTCCTTTTGCGAGTAAAGCAAACGGCTTTGCTGGTTTAGATACATCGCTATCATTTAATAGCGCTTTACATGTTAAACATTTAGAAATGATGGGTAACTGGGCAAAAGATGGTAAATTCTTTTATGCCGGTAGAAGAAACGAAGGTGGAGCAAACTTTAGAGCAGGTGAGTGCATGTTCTTTACAGAAAGTTCTGCTGGATACGCTGGTATAAAAAAAGAAGCTAAATTTGATTTTGAAATCAGACCTTTACCTTATCATGCTGGAACTAAAGCTCCTCAAAATACAATTATTGGAGGATCATCATTATGGGTTATGACTGGTCATTCAGCTGATGAGTATAAAGGTGTAGCAGCTTTTATTAATTTCCTATCAGGAACAGATATCCAATCAAAATGGCACCAAGATACTGGTTACTTGCCTATTACAATTGCAGCAAGTGAAAAAACAGCTGCAGATGGTTTTTACAATGCAAATCCAGGAACGGATATTGCTGGAAAACAAATGATGGCAAAAGCACCAACAGAAAACTCAAAAGGTTTAAGACTTGGTTCTTTTGATCAAATCCGAGGTATTATCGATGAAGAATTAGAAGCAATTTGGACTGGAAGTAAATCAGCTCAAGTAGCTATGGATAGTGCTGTTAAAAGAGGTGATGCTCTTTTAAGAAGATTTGAAAAAGCTAATAAATAATCAAACTATTTAATCTGGGGGTTAACCAACCCCCAGATCTTTCATATGGAAAAAAAAGTTTTTTTTAGAGGTTGGTTTTTACCAATTTTATTACTTTCACCACAATTAATTATTTCAATAATATTTTTTTTCTATCCAGCAGGACAAGCAATTTCAAACTCATTATATCTGCCAGATCCTTTTGGTTTAAGCTCAGAATTTGTTGGTTTAGAAAATTTTTTATTTTTATTTAATGACAGCTATTATTTATCAAGTTTTGTAACTACAATTTTTTTTTCAACAAGTGTCTCAGTTTTATCAATGGGCCTTGGCCTGTATTTTGCATTACTTGCTGACCGAATTTTTAAAGGAGCAGGGGTTTATAAAACACTTTTAATTTGGCCTTATGCAGTAGCACCAGCAGTTGCTGGTGTTTTGTGGATGTTTTTGTTTTCAAGTAGAATAGGCGTTGTTTCATGGTACTTAGGTTTATTAGGTTATGACTGGAATCATGCTTTAAATAGTGAAGAAGCAATGGGGTTAGTTGTTCTTGCCTCAACTTGGGGAAGAATAAGCTATAATTTTTTATTTTTTCTTGCTGGCTTACAAGCTATTCCAAAATCAATTATTGAAGCTGCAGCTATAGATGGTGCTAGTTTTTGGAAAAGATTTAGAACAATTGTCTTTCCATTGTTATCTCCAATCACATTTTTTTTATTAGTAGTAAATATAGTTTATGCTTTTTTTGAAACTTTCGGTGTAATTCATACGATTACTTCAGGAGGTCCAGAGCAATCAACTACCACTCTTGTATATAAAGTTTATTCTGATGGTTTTGTTGGTCAAGATCTTGGATCTAGTGCTGCTCAATCTGTAATTTTATTAGTCGTGGTAGGATTGTTAACTATCATTCAGTTTAAATATATAGAAAGAAAAGTTCATTATTAATGATTGAAAGAAATAAAAAAGGATATTTCATGTCCCATCTGGGTTTGATCATTGGAATTATTTTTATTTTTTTTCCAGTTTGGTTAACATTTGTTGCTTCAACTGTAACTCAAGAAGATATTATTCAACCTCCATTTCCGTTATTGCCTGGACCACATTTTTTTGAAAATTATTCTTATGCATTATTTGAAGGAACTCCAGAAGGTTATGGAAAAAACATTCCTGTTATTAAATTATTAATTAATTCAGCAATTATGGCGTTAGGCATAACTATTGGTAAAATTATAATTTCTTTACTTTCAGCTTTTGCAATTGTTTATTTCAGATTTCCCGGAAGAAAGTTTTTCTTTTGGTTAATATTTATAACTTTAATGTTGCCTGTAGAAGTTCGGATTGTCCCCACTTATGAAATAGCGGCTAAATTAAATTTATTAAATAGTTATGCGGGACTAATATTTCCATTAATTGCATCTGCAACAGCTACTTTTTTATTTAGACAATTTTTTATGACAATTCCAAATGAAATGGTTGAAGCAGCTAGGATGGATGGAGCCAAACCAATGAAATTTTTCATTGATATTTTAATTCCTATTAGTCGAACAAATATTGCAGCTTTATTTGTTATTTTATTTATTTATGGATGGAATCAATATCTTTGGCCATTATTAATGACTACTGATCCAAATATGAACACTATAGTAATGGGTATCAATCAAATGATTCCAGGTGGAGATGATTTTGGTCATTGGCCAACAATAATGGCAACATCAATTTTGGCAATGTTACCACCTGTTTTAATTATTATTACAATGCAAAGATTTTTTGTTAAAGGTTTATTGGAAAGTGAAAAATAAAATTTATGGCTAAGATAAATTTACAAAATATTAAAAAATCATATGGGAACAATACAGTAATCCATAATTTAAGTGCTGATATTGCAGATGGTGAATTAATTGTGATAGTTGGACCTTCTGGTTGTGGAAAATCGACTTTGCTAAGAATGGTTGCTGGTCTAGAGGAAATTAATAGTGGTGAAATCATAATCAATGACAAAAAAATGAATGATTTAGAGCCTATGGAAAGAAATATTGCAATGGTATTTCAAAATTATGCTCTTTATCCGCATATGACTGTTTTTGAAAATATGTCGTATGGTTTAAAAATTCAAAAAACTCCAAAAGATGAGATTATTTCAAGAGTAAATGAAGCTGCTGAAATTTTAGAATTGAGCGAATTGTTAGAGAGAAAACCAAACCAACTATCAGGTGGTCAAAGACAAAGAGTGGCAATGGGTAGAGCAATCGTCAGAAAACCCGAAGTTTTTTTATTTGATGAACCATTATCAAATCTTGATGCTAAATTGAGAGTTCAAATGAGGTTAGAAATTAAAAAACTTCAAAGAAAATTAAATGTGACTTCTTTATATGTTACACACGACCAAGTGGAAGCAATGACACTTGCTGACAAGATGATAGTAATGAACGAGGGAAATGTTGAGCACATAGGAACACCACTTGATGTTTATCAACAACCCAAAACATTGTTTACGGCACAATTTATTGGAAGCCCAGCTATGAACATTTTAGATGGAAGTACAGATGGAAGTGAAATTAAAATTGGAAATTTTAAAACTTCATCACCATTTTCTTATATTGGTGATATTTACTTTGGTATTAGACCTGAGCATTTAACAATAGATAAAGAGGGACCCATTAAAGCAGTTGTAGAATTTATTGAACTCATTGGCTCAAACACACTAATTCATTGTAGGTTACAGGCAACTAATGAGGTAATTGTTGTGAGTGCACCTGGAATAATAGAAGAAGATTTATCTCGAAAAGAAATAGGTTTAAATTTTGATCAATCTAAAATTCATTTATTTGATCAAAAAAATAATATGAGGATCAATTAAAATTGATTTTATCAAAACCGAATTACATTAAAATATATGGTCACCGTGGAGCTAGAGGTGATATGCCAGAAAATACCTTATCTGGATTTAATTATATTTTTAAAAACGATATATTAGCATTTGAAACAGATGTATTAATTTCTAAAGATAAAATTCCTGTCATTACTCATGATTTTTTTTTAAACCCAGATTTTACAAAAGATAATAATGGCAACTGGATTAAAAGAGATGATATAAAAATTTATGATTTAGATTATGATGAGTTAGCCAAATATGACGTTGGAGAATTAAATAAATCAACACGATACGGCAAAAGATTTAAAGATCAAAAAACTATTAACAATCAAAAAATAATTAAACTTAAAGAATTATTAGATTTGATTGAAATTTTTCC
>Ga0213865_10000285_pt1 | contig 34116 bp, 29 predicted proteins | sample PICome_6_FD_160100 | JGI IMG/M metagenome (GOLD analysis project Ga0213865, IMG submission 160100) | Coastal seawater microbial communities near Pivers Island, North Carolina, United States - PICO282 | ecosystem: Environmental > Aquatic > Marine > Coastal | place: USA: North Carolina...
AATATGTATCAGATCCTACCCAAATTTTCCCTGTTGGTAAGTTTGGTACATCGTTTGATCTACCTGAACCATATATCCATCCACTACCATTAGTTTCATGGATTTTAGTTACTATACCTAGATTTTGGATTTGGTTGGATGAACTTTGTGGTTTTACATTTGTAAATCCACCATTTTCACCTACATATACTACATCTCCTACGGTAAACCCTAATGTATTTACACCTTGGATAAATCCTGATAGTAATGCCTGACCTTCAACTTCATCCGCTATAGTTTCATTTAATACAAATGTTGCGGGCATTGTTGTAGCATCTGATGCTGAAGCCGCAATTACTGGGGTAGCATTTCCTGCTGAGTTTGAAGATGTTGCATGTACCGGAGTACCTTTGGCTAATTCTACACCTGATACATTTTTAACTGTAACATAAACATCTTCAATTGTTTCAAAGGTTAAATTACCAGCTCCATCTGTGGTTAATACTTGACCATCTGTACCATCTGTATCTGGGTATATTAACCCACTTGCAGTTATACCAGCAACTGTAATATCATTTGTAGTTGTATTCCCCCTATCTGTTACATTTTGAAGAGTATCTGAAGATTGGGTATATGAAGCTGAAATACTAGAGAATATAGCAAATCCCTCAACTGCACTACTCATAGTTATTTCTGAGGTATTTACTGTAGGGAATTTTACATATTCAGTTATAACTAGGTTATAACTAGTATCATATACATCTACATTAAGGGGTCGTGTATTTAAATTATGTGTTATTGACCAATTTGTTGAAGCAGCAGATTGAGTATGTACATATCCTCCTCCTAAACTTTCTCCTGAGGTGCCACTTGAACCAGATGATCCTGAAGTACCTGATGTACCATTATTTCCTGAAGTTCCAGATGATCCTGAAGTACCATCATCTCCTGAAGTTCCACTTGAACCTGAAGTACCTTCTGTACCACTTGTTCCTGAAGTACCAGGTTGACCCTGATCTCCTGAGGTGCCACTTGAACCTGAAGTGCCATTAATACCAGAAGTTCCACTACTTCCAGATGAACCTGGAGTACCATCTGTACCCGAAGTACCTTCTGTACCTGATGTACCTGATGTACCTGAAGAACCACTTGAACCTGGGGCACCATCTGTACCAGATGTACCTTCAGTACCTGAAGTACCTGATGAACCACTTGAACCTGATGTACCTGATGTACCTGAACTTCCACTTGAACCAGGGGTTCCATCCGTACCAGATGTACCTTCAGTACCGCTTGTACCTGAAGAGCCACTTGAACCTGATGTACCTTCGGTACCTGAAGTTCCTGAACTTCCACTTGAACCTGGGGTACCGTCTGTACCTGAAGTTCCTTCTGTACCTGAAGTACCCGAAGTACCACTTGAACCTGGGGTTCCATCTGTACCTGAAGTACCTTCTGTGCCTGAAGTTCCTGAAGAGCCACTTGAACCTGGGGCACCGTCTGTACCTGAGGTACCTTCTGTGCCTGAGGTTCCTGAAGAACCATTTACACCCGATGTACCTGAAGAGCCACTTGAACCTGGGGCACCGTCTGTACCTGAAGTACCTTCTGTGCCTGAGGTTCCTGAAGAGCCACTTGAACCTGGGGTACCGTCTGTACCTGAAGTTCCTTCTGTACCTGAAGTACCCGAAGTACCACTTGAACCACTTGAGCCTGTTGTGCCTGAAGTACCGCTTGAGCCAGGGGCTCCATCTGTACCTGAGGTTCCTTCTGTACCACTTGTACCCGATGAACCACTTGAACCACTTGAGCCTGTTGTGCCTGAAGTACCGCTTGAGCCAGGGGCTCCATCTGTACCTGAGGTTCCTTCTGTACCACTTGTACCTGAAGAACCTGAGGATCCATTACTTGATGTACCGCTTGTACCACTTGAACCATCACTACCTCTATTACCATTTACAACAAATGATACTATCACATCTTCCCCATCACTAAATACTCCTTCTTCCCCAATATTAGTACCTAAAGGAATTGCTCTCCAAGTACCATTATCTGCTATTGGTCCTGGAATAGGGTAAGTAACATAATCAGCAGGGTCTAATTTATTTTGTATTCTTATAAATCCTTTTATTGCATTAGTAGATGAATTTACTGTATCTATTATAGAACTAATATCATTACTATTATCATCAAATTCACTAATAGAAGCAGTTGTTGCAGTTGGAGTGGAAGTATTATTAAGGCCTATTTTTCCACCAGTAGGATCTGTTACCGAAATTGAACTTGTAAAAGTGTAATCAAATGAAGCACCACCAAAATTTCCATCTACACCTGAAGTACCTGATGAACCAATACCTGATGTACCGCTTGAACCTGTTGTACCTGAAGTTCCATCTACACCTGAAGTACCTTCTGTACCTGAGGTTCCTGAACTACCACTTGAACCTGGAGCTCCTGTGTCTCCTGAAGTACCAGATGTACCTGAACTACCACTTGAACCTGATGTACCACTTGAACCCATAGCTCCATCTGTACCCGAGGTACCTTCTGTACCGCTTGTACCTGATGAACCGCTTGAACCAAATGCTCCTGAAGTACCACTACTTCCAGAAGAGCCGGGGGTACCGTCTGTACCAGAGGTACCTTCTGTACCTGAAGTTCCTGAAGTACCTGAAGTACCTTCTGTGCCACTTGTACCTGAAGAACCGCTTGAACCTGGGGTACCGTCTGTACCTGAAGTACCTTCTGTACCTGAAGAACCGCTTGAACCACTTGAACCTGGAGTACCATCTGTACCTGAGGTTCCTTCTGTACCTGAAGTTCCTGAAGAGCCACTTGAACCTGGGGCACCGTCTGTACCTGAGGTACCTTCTGTGCCTGAAGTACCGCTTGAACCACTTGATCCCGTTGTACCTGAAGAGCCACTTGAACCTGGGGTACCATCTGTACCTGAAGTACCTTCTGTGCCTGAGGTTCCGCTTGAACCTGGAGTACCATCTGTACCGGAAGTACCTTCTGTGCCTGAGGTTCCGCTTGAACCACTTGAACCTGGGGCACCGTCTGTACCTGAAGTACCTTCTGTGCCACTTGTACCTGAAGAACCACTTGAACCTGGGGTACCATCTGTACCTGAAGAACCACTTGAACCTGGGGTACCATCTGTACCTGAAGTACCTTCTGTACCTGAAGTTCCACTTGAACCTGGGTCTCCATCTATACCAGAAGTACCTTCTGTGCCTGAAGTTCCGCTTGAACCACTTGAGCCAGGGGCTCCATCTGTACCAGAAGTACCTTCTGTGCCTGAAGTTCCGCTTGAACCACTTGAGCCAGGGGCTCCATCTGTACCTGAGGTTCCTTCTGTACCTGAAGTACCTGATGTACCACTTGAACCCGGGGTACCGTCTGTACCTGAAGTACCTTCTGTGCCACTTGTTCCTGAAGAACCACTTGAGCCTGTTGTGCCTGAAGTACCGCTTGAGCCAGGGGCTCCATCTGTACCTGAGGTTCCTTCTGTACCTGAAGTACCACTTGAACCTGGGGTACCGTCTGTACCTGAAGTACCTTCTGTGCCACTTGTTCCTGAAGTACCGCTTGAACCTATTCCTGATGTTCCACTGGTGCCAGTTGTACCAGAGGTTCCACTAGTATGGTTCCCACCTGATGTTGAATATTTTATTAAACCATCGTCATCTATTACTAAGGTTTTAGTTAAAGTATTATCTTCTTCTAAATCTTTTACACCTAAAGAACCTGTAATTGTTACACTACCTGTAAATTGATGTGTGTCATCTAATGTGTCTCCAAATTTGGTAGAACCACTAGAATATATAATAGAGGATGTTTCATACGTTGTATGAATTACATCAAATGACCCTGTACCAGTAACACGTAAATCGCCAAGTATATTAGTAGATCCCGTTATTTCAGCGCTACCAGATACATTTAGACTACCTGTTATGAGTACATCTTTTGATGCACTTAAATATGTTTCTCCTTCAAACCAATCTGTATCTGTTCCTGAGGCACCTGCTAACATTAAAAGATGAGGTGGTTCACCATCAACATTATATACCCCACCTATATTACTATAATTCCCCCAATTACCAGTTAAATAAATAGATCCTCCATCTTCTCTTTTAAGAGCTAAATAATTTTCTGGGGATGCTGCAGTAAATGTTCCTGTAGGTAATCCAGTACCTGAATTTGTACCTACAAGTGGAGTTGAAGAGGGTGAAGTAAAGTTTGTTACATTATTTATTGTTAAATCCCCCCCATTTGTGGTTTGGATTGTAAGTACACCAGTTGTAGAACTAGCAGCAAAAGGTGCTCCTGCTGCTGATGCTGATGTGTTTATTTCTTCTGCTAATTGAACTTCATTAGCATATGCTAGTCCACTTTGGGTAGCATTTGCAGTTTTAGGATGAATTAATAATTGCCCCCCATTACTAGAAGTTATAGCAAATTGGCCTGGGGCACCACTATAAAATCCTGTTCCCCCACTACCTACTACTACTACTACACCATTTCCTACTGTACCGAATTTTTTAGAACCATCTTCACCTCCACTCCCTGCAGAATCTAAACTAGATGCACTAGCATTTCCTCCTTTTACAACTATAGAAGCTGTAGTAAAGTGATTTGAAGATTGATTATTTATAGATTGAGTAATATCATTTAAAGGTAATGATGCATTTCCTCCTCCATTTTGAGCAATAACTTCTATACCATTTATTACAAGGTTATACTGAGTTTCATCAAATGTTGGGTTATTAACACTACCAGTTACTAAACTATTTGTAGGAAGTGTTAATTGGAGAAACTTTTGATCACCTTTATCACTACTTGTAGTTAACTGTCCACTTCCACTTGAATACCAAATAGTACCCACTTCTCCATCTATTAATTTTTCCGCTGATGGATAATCAATTAATATTTTATTATAAGGTTTAACTATTACATTTTCAGTATATAATTCTGATACTGTTCCTATAACTATATCATTTAATGATGAAGTTATTAATTCATATCCTGTTCCACTTCCTGTAATTGATACTAAATCTCCTATTTTTAATGACCCTGTTGTAGTTGGAGTAAATGAAAAATTTTGATTAGGTTTATTAACATTAAAATAAGATTGAATAGAATCAACAGCATTATTAACAGTTAGGGTTGTTATTTCATCAAATGATAGTTGTGGATTATTATCTTCATCAACCCTATAGATAACTATACTAGCAGATGCCCCAGGATTATTATTTCCTGTAACTCTTTCTACAATCATGTCTACATCTTCAATAACACAAGTAAAACCACTACTTGATTTTGAAGATATAGAAATTATTTTATATGTTTTTGTACCATTCGTAAGAGAAATATAATCTCCAACTCTTACATCAAAACCTGTATATGTTTCTTTAATTCCATCTCCCAAAGTTTGGGTCGATATACCTGCAACAACAACATCGTAAGTTTGATATTTAGAATTTAAATTAGATCCATCGTTAGATGAATAAAAGTCTTTACCTGATATACTTGAAATTCCTCCGTATAGGGTTAGTGGGGGAAGAGAGAAAATATATTTACTCATAGTTTTATTTATAGATGGATTTTATTATAAATATTAAAAAAGGGTTTCTATTATTAGAAACCCTTCATTATTAAATAAAAATATTATTTTTAAAAATTAAAAATTGAATATCATAAAAGAATGACCATTAAGACCAGAAAACCCTAAAGATCCACCAATACTTGAATAGGTTAAATCAAATGTCATTGTTGAAGTAACTGTTAATAAATTTGTTGTAACATCCGCACCTGATGTAGAAAAACTATTTGGTGTATTTTTATATAGACTGTCACTGTTAAAAGGTGCGGTTCCTACTTCATATCTACCATTATCTCCATTCCAAGAATATATTGTAACACTACTTGGTGGGAAAGCTTCTGAGGAAAATGAGAATGTAACAGCAGAAGAATTGTTATGGTTTATTGTTACTGAATTACTACTATATGGGGATGTAGTTTGTTGAACAATATCACCATCAGTACTACTTAACGAGTCCCCAACATATGTAACTAAAAATGCATATTTAGTACTACCACCACCACCGGATCCACCATGTAATCCGATTAAAGCTTCACCACCACCTGCATCTGTAACTGAACCTACTGCTGAACCACTAAAGTTTAGTATGCTAAATCCAGTACCAATTTGTACTGAACCACTTTCTACTGTTATTGTTCCTACACCTGAAGTACCACTTGAACCAAATGCTCCTGAAGTACCGCTTGAACCTGGGGCACCTTGGTCTCCTGATGTTCCACTTGAACCTGGGGCACCATTATCACCTGATGTTCCACTTGAACCTGGGGCACCATTATCACCTGATGTTCCACTTGAACCTGGGGCACCATTATCACCTGATGTTCCTGATGAACCTAAAGCTGATGTTCCTGAACTACCACTTGAACCTGGGGCACCTTGACCTCCTGATGTACCACTTGTTCCTGATGAGCTATCTGCTCCTGAAGTACCACTTGAACCAAATGCTCCTGAAGTACCGCTTGAACCTGGGGCACCTTGGTCTCCTGATGTTCCTGAAGAACCTATTGCTGAAGTACCACTTGAACCTGGGGCACCATTATCACCTGATGTTCCTGATGAACCTAAAGCTGATGTTCCTGAAGTTCCTGAAGAGCTATCTACTCCTGAGGTACCAGCAGTACCTGATGTTCCTGATGAACCTATTGCTGATGTTCCTGAACTACCACTTGAACCTGGGGCACCTTGACCTCCTGATGTTCCTGAAGAACCTAAAGCTGATGTTCCTGAAGTTCCTGATGAACTATCTACACCTGAAGTACCAGCAGTACCTGATGTTCCTGAAGAACCAGGTTGGCCTTGGCCTCCTGAAGTTCCACTTGTTCCTTCTGTACCACTTGTTCCTGAAGTACCTGAAGTACCTGAAGTACCCGAAGAGCTATCTACACCTGAAGTACCACTTGAACCAAATGCACCTGAAGTACCTGATGAACCTATTGCTGATGTTCCACTTGTTCCTGATGAACCTAAAGCTGATGTCCCCGAACTACCACTTGAACCCGGATTTCCATCTGTACCTGAAGTTCCTTCTGTACCGCTTGTTCCTGAAGAACCAGGTTGACCTTGTAGGCCTGATGTACCTGTAGTACCACTTGTTCCTGAAGTACCTGAAGTACCACCTCCTGAAGTACCACTTGAACCCGGGGCTCCATCTGTACCCGAAGTTCCTTCTGTACCTGAGGTTCCTGAAGAACTATCTACACCTGAAGTTCCTGATGTGTTAGATCCTCCACCCCCTCCGTAAGAACCTGTATAATAAAATTGACCAGTATTAGTATCAACCATTAAAGTATTATATGCCCCTCCACTAGCATCAGTAGCTCCGGGGTTTGATAATGATCCACTAACTACAACATTAGATGATCCAGTTAGTACTAAGGAACCTGAAATTACAATATCGTATTCTTGTTGCCCTGTAAATGCGTCAACTGATTGTGTGACATGGTCAGCTCTTATAGTAAGTCCGGGGGAGATATTACTACTACCTACTGATCCTGATAAGGTTAATTTTTTTCCTGCCATTTTATTTTGAATATTTTGTTATAAATATATAATTTTTTATTGTCTGTCAATGTTTATTAAAATAGATGTATCTGTTGTTTGAGAAGTAGGTAAAGGTTGTCCTAATTTAGCTACTGCAAGTAAGTCTTTTTGGTCATTGTATAACCCAACACTAGTAACATATGGAGAAAAATAATCTTGGGTTGCAAAATTTAATAATTTTCCATCTGCGTCTGCTATACTGGGATTTTGAGAAACATTAAATTCACTTTCTCCTATAGTACATGAATATTGAGTTTCATATATAGTATAAGAACTAGAAAAGGAACAAGTAATTTCACTTCCTGTTACAAAATTCATAACATCATTAGAGTTAAATAAACGTCCTTCATAATTATTATTTTCGTATTCATCACCTTCATATCCTTCACTATCACCTAAACCATCAGTTCTATTACCTCCTGTTAAAATTATAATACCATGTTCATATATTACATTTCCAATAAAAATAGAAGTACTTCCTACTTGTCTTTTTAATCTACCTTCTCCATCATCAAAATAACTTCCACTATCTGTAGTTATTTCTATAGAATTAGGTTGAATGTAATCTCCAAATAGATATTGGGGGATTGACAGAATTCCTATAGTATCATTTGAGCTTGTGGGGAAATATCTTTTAGATAATAAATCAGAAGATAAATAATTTTGATTATAAGTAGTTTCAAGTGAAGATGAAATCTCACCACCAACATATAATCTTTCTTCTAATAAACCTTGAGATGTAAAACTTGCAGTTGGTGCTAAAGAAACTTCTCCATCACTTCCTGATATATAATTACTATAGTATAATTGTTGAATTTGAGAATATACTAAAGATTCATATTGTTTAGAAACTTCACCTGTTTGGGTCTTATTAGATGCAAAACTTGAATTTTTTCCTAGATATCTTTCAATATTAACATTTGAAGAAGTTAGTTCTAATGCTCCTTCAAATCTAAATCCTTTATTTAGGTTTAGAGGAGCAATTATAAAATCCTTCGAAGTAAGTGTTTTGAAAGCGCTCATTCATTTTAAAAATCTAGTTTAACTCTAATAAGAGCTTCTTTTGTAAAATCTTTTCTTAAAGGTCTGGATAATTTAGCTACAGCTAATAATTCATTAGCATCATTATATAAACCAACTGATGTTGGGTATACTTGTGGGTTATTAATAAAATAGTTATAAATAACTTCTCCATTAGTTCCTGATATAAAACTTGGATTTTCAGAATAATTAAATTCACTATTTCTTGCTCTAACAAATATATAATCTGAAGATATAGTTTCTTCTGAGTTTAAAGAAAAATCTCCACTTCCAGATATTACTCGATATAATCTTTGGTTATTATTATCCGGAGAGTTAACATTTCTTAATGTGCCTAAGTTAATACCTTCAATATTATTTAAATCTAAAGCTGCAGCATTTAACATAATTATACCGGTATCAGGTAAAAATAACCCATATGAACCAGAATTTGAAGTATAACCTGTACCTAAATATGCTTTACCACTAGAACCACTTACAATTTGATATGCTCTTTGAGTTCCATAATAAGTTGGTAAAGTAACATCTAAAGAATTATCTGTTAATTTTAATTCTGGGTTTCCTGCTCCACTACCACTTAATGTTAAATTAAAAGAGCCTGGGAGTAGTTTTTCTTTGTATCTTGCTCTGGATATATTTAATACATAAAAGGATTCTTGATCTACATTCCCAAAGCTAAAATCTGAATTTTCATCTTCAAGTATTAATGTTCTATATTGACCATAAATAGTTTTTGTACGTGATTTATTTTGGTCTACATCAGGGTTATATGCTGATGATCCTTTCCCATTTTTCTCCCCAAATGCAATATCAAATTGAGTTTCAAAAGAGGATTCAGTTGAACTCGTATTAAAAACAGATAAATAATATTCACCTGATTTATCATTTTCTTGAGCAGAAGATGTAAAAAATTCAGTTAAAGGATTTAAGTTTTGACTAAATAATGTTTGTGAAACAGAGTCTATACTTACTACAAAATCTTCGGGGTCTAATCTTTTAAAAGCCATATCTTATTATGTTGTAGTTTTATTAATAGTTACTGGAATAGTAATTCTTGCTCCACTATCTAATCCTACTAATGTCATAGTAGTATTTAATGAGGTTTGTGAACCAAATAATGTATTTACAGTTGTTGCTCTTAAATTAATTTGAGTACCAATTACTGTTTTAGATACATTGGTACCTAGAGTTGATTGTGTGTTTGCTGCTGTTGCTGCTTCTGTATTTATACCTAAACCTTCAAAACTAGACATTAAACGAACATCAGCAATAGTAACAGAATATCCACTAGTTTCAAATGTTTGTTCATTATCTAAATAATTTAAAGTTTGAGGGGTGATTGCTAACTGAGCTCCTTGTTTTAAGGTAATAGCAGCATATCCTACATTTAAAATAGGTAATTTAGCTGTACCTCTCGGTAAAGTTGTTAATTTATACTTCATTATTTGAGCTTCATCAGGAAATGCTTCTAATAAAGGCATCCCATCAATTCCTTCTCCATAAAATGCAGAACCTGAGGGATGTGATGGATTAAATAATGTATAATCGATTTCATCATCGGCTAATGCGAATTGGGTAATTCGGAATGAGCCATCATTACGTGCTAATGCTTCTCTACCTTTTTTAGTTAAAATAGCATCAACTGTTATTACTGAATTGTTTAAATATCCCATTTGTATTGTTTTATATAAATATTGTTATATGGTTATAAATATGTTATTCTATTAGTTTTTGTTCAAGAAGGTTTTTTAATACTTCATCTGGGTTAGTACTTAATTCTCTTACTGGGAATTCTGGAAATATTAAACCTGTTGCCGTATTAGGTTCTTCAGGAACATTATATGGTTTTCTATTATCAATAAGAATAGTTCCTTCATCTACTATATATCTTCTAATTACAAAAAAATCTAAATCTATTGTTGAATTAATTGCTCTATCAAAATATACTCTTACTCCTTCTCCTGCTTGTTGTGGGTCTCCATATAAGTCATTATTTTCTAAGGTAATTTTAGGATTAATACCTTCAACACTCACATCTCCTATTGAAGCCGAGGGTATTGTGATTATATCACCTACTACGTACCCCGAACCTGTTGTAGTAACAGTTATACCTGAGATATTAGTCGGGGAATCAAGTGTAATAGTTGCAATAGCGTTATTTGCTCCTGAACCTGTATCTGCGTTTAAAGTTATACCTACATATTCACCTGCCACCCCGTTTAGAGGTTGTAATGTAACACTATTTAATAAGGCATCAGAATTTGATTTTAATTTTCCAGCAGCAATTGAATCTCCTGTATTTGTCATAGAAGGGGTTATTACATTAGCAACTGTGTAAGTAAATCTTTCATCATTTTCAAATCTAAATTCATCCCCAGGTAATATATTCCAATCATGTTTTACTTGTGGGAAACGAACAAAATCCGGTTCTCTTCCTGATGGAAAGTATGGAGTTACTGATGATGATGGAGTTAAATCATCACTTTGTCCCTCTGAAGATGTTGGGTAATATGGAATTGGTCCATTGTTATATGGGGTAAAAGATTGTTTAAAACCCTCTCTACCATAAGTTATATTTCCGTTTAATGGTACCAATTCAATTACACTAAAATCTGAAATCAAATTATCTGAACCTGTTATAAAAGTCCAATATGGGGCTGATAAAGCATCTGTTGGTGCTGATGATGCAGCTTGTGATGTAAAATTAATACTTTGCTTGGGGGACATAGCTCCCTGATTTTGAGGGTAAAAATATGTTTGGTACTCACTAGCCTTTTTAGAGGTTGCAAAATTTCCATTATAATAAGCTTGAAATGAATCTCCTTGTTTAAAAGTTTCTGATGCATTACTTTGTCTTGCTTTATATTTAACTTTCCATCTTACTCTAAGTAAATTACCTCCAGTTCTATAATCGGATGTTCCAAAACCATTTGCTTGAAAAGCAGATTGTACCCAATCTGATTGGATTTTAAGGTTTAAAACTTTATTCCCCTCTTGTAAAGTAACTGCTTGACTCATAAAAGTTTCAACGTCAAATGATTTTTCTACTACGCCACCAGCAGCTGATGGGTTTGAATATAAAGCAACACACATTATTGATACTATTTCAATTGGGACTTTTGTATTATTTTTTTCAATAAAATGTTTAATATCCCCTACGTTTGGAGTATCCTCTCCTGAAACACCAACTGGGTGGCTATAAGACACTGGTTCTCCAACTTGGGTTATTACTTGCCTTGGATAACTAGTTTCTATTGCATTTTCAACTATAAATTCATATGCATCTGATAAGGGTTGACCTACACCTGCCCCATTAGGACCTTTATCATCACCATTTGCGGATGCACCATTTGGTGGAAAAAATCTTCTACCATTTGCTGAGTCATATGAAGCTGTAAAGTTTATTGCAGAACCTGTAAAAATTGTTTGATTTGGAATTAATACAGAATCAGATATAGTTTGAGTTTCAGTTCCTGGTAGATCTATTGAAGATGCTACTACAGTATAATCATTATATGATGCAGGTTCATTTGAAACAGGTCTATCTCCTAATATAAATAAAGAACTTGTAAAGGTATTTGCTGATATTTGGCTATATAAAATTGGAACTGGTTTTTTTCCTGTTTTAAATATTCTTTTTTTTCCATTTAATTCATATAAAACTTCAGTATCTTTATCAGTAATTGAAATTTTACCTATTTCTTGATCTGATAGGGATCCTTCTAAATTAAAATAAGTATAATCACTTATTCTAGGTTGTGCAGCATTACCATTTTCATCAATTACATATTTTACTTCAAAAGCTGTTTTATTATTTAATAAAGGATAAGTTTCATATATCCTATTAAAATAAGCAGAATATGCTTTATTTAAACTAATATTAGGAACTTTTCCATAACCCCCTATATCTCCAGCAGTATAATAATTTAAAAATTCACTAGTAGATTTGCTCCCATAATATTTGGAGGTAATTGATGATCTTTGAGAATAATTAGAAATTGGTATTTTAGCTTTTATAGCTGTATTATCTATAATTTGATCAAAATTGACTGGTATAGAACCACTACTATAATCAACCTGCATTATTACATTATTAGGATTACTATCTAAAGCATTTCCTACTATAGGGTTACAATCATCTGTTACTTGTAATATATTATCTAAATATGTAGGAACTAAATCATTACCCAATGGGGTTGAAGCTGATATAGACATACTATATTCACTTACTAATAATGAAGAATTAGGAGTTTGGGATTGGCTTGCTGAGTCTACTAGTAAAGATAATCTTAAAACTGTCCCAGGAAATATTAAGCTTGAGGTTAGTAATGTATTTAGTGTAATACTATTATCACTATTAATATCATTTATATATAAACTTTGAGACTGGAGTATAGAACCAGTATTATAAAGACTTCCTAAATATAAATTTAATGAAGCAGTTTCCCAAGTACTAGCAGAAGGTGCGGGGTCTGGGGTTTGGTTATATTCATCAAAGTTATCATATGAAGCTGTTTCATATCCTCCTACAGGATAAGGTCTAGATGAAGTTAAATTAACAGAGGCTGTTAATGCAACATTTTGTTCAACTAGTGTGGAGTTAAATATATAAGCACCATCCGTTGGTCTTTCACTAGATAAAGATGAGGAAAATGAAACAAACACCTTTTCAAAATGAGAAGGTAAATTATTAGACCCTGTAGTAGTTACCATATATATTTTATAGGGTCTATGTAAATATCTATTATAGTTCCATGCATTATTATCACCAGTTCCTGATGGCTGGTATCCTCTATATACCCATAATTGATTTTCTTCTTTTATTACAAATTCATGGCCTTCTGTTGTTACATAAGTTTGTGGGTTACCCATATCTATTAAAGGAGAATTTCTTAAAGAATCTACAGTTAAAACATTAGATTTAGGATCAGTTAGTATGTTGTTTGGGTCATTTATTAATATTTCATTAGTATCTTCTTTATATAAATAAGCGAGTTGACCTTGTGTATTATCACCATCATATTCACTATCTTCATAACTTGAAGTTTCATATGTAGCAGAGGGTGTTGTATATGTAAATCTTGGACCTATAGAAACTATTCTATTTTGGTTTGTATAATTATCAAAGGATTCTGATAAGATTTTAAATGAAGATGATTGAGCATTCATAAACCAAGGTAATTGACTAACTACATATGGGTTTAAATTATCATTGTCTTTTTCAGAAGAACCAGTATTAAAATTATCTAGAAAGTCAAGTTCAACCCCTCCAATTTCAGTTAAATCATCTTGGTAATAATAACTAGCACTAGCCCATCCTCTAAAAAATTGTTCAGAACCAAAATCTTCTATATTAACAGGAAAATATCCTTGTGCTCTTGATTCAGTATATCCAGAAGAAGAAATAGGTTCATCTGATCTTCCTGATGCAGTTGCATACCATATAAAATTACCACTTGCAGAAAAATTAAAGTTTTGAAACTGACCATTTAGAGCATCTACTGCATAAGATGTAATAGGATCATCTTGGTCTACATTTAAAAGATTATAATTTTCAGGTTTTTCTGTACTATTACTTAATTGATAATCTTCTAAAGATTGTGAAGTTTCACCTACTAAGTAATTACCTGATGCATCTAAAGCTCCTATTAATAAAAATGATATAATATTAGTATTATTTATAAAGGGACCTATGTTTTCATTATTAGCGGACCCATGATTTATTTTTATATATTTAACTTTTACTCCATCATTCCATAAGTAAGCATATCCAGGAGAAGGGTAAAAATTATCTGATAGGAAATCTATTTCACTTGTGCCAACACTAAGATTATAAGGTAGTATTCCACTTTCAACTATTTCAAAACTATTACCCAATACATTAATTGTAAAATTAGTATAGGGTTCACTACTACCACTAGTATAAGCAAATTGCTTTAAATCCGCTGAATGGTTTGTAATTTTGTAATAACTTAAACTCATACTATGTTTTTATTATAAATATTTATTTTTTAATTGATTATGGGATATTTATTTCCTCTTCTCCAATGAACGTATCCCCCCAATTATTTCCTGAGTTTGAACATGAACTTATTGTGGTTTGAATTATTTGATATGTATCTATAACTGTATGGATATATCTATAACCACTCCCATTAGAAACAAATCCACTTAAAACATAATTTGAGACAGATACACTATTTAAAGCATATAATTTAGTCATAGTATTAAACTGTGGTGAATCAGCATAATATCTGTTTGGGGAATCAGCACAAGCTAATGCAGCATTAGAAGCATGATATCCTAAGTCTATTGCATATAAAGTTGTTGTGGGGGCACAAATTTGAGTTGGGATATCCTCAGGTATAATAGTGATACTAGTACTAGTACTAATTATTTCCCAACATCCCGGGGTAGAGAATAAATTTACAGTTGTTCCTAATTGATAAGGGAATTCAGGTACTGATACATACATAGTAATAGTATTATCCGCAGTATTTCTTACTCGAACTACTTGGATTGATGGTTTGCATAATCTTTTATCTGCAACTTGACCAATAAAATCCGTTGGATTTGATATGTTATCATGCATTTGGATAGCAAATTGATTTATATTGCTTTGACTAGCATCATCTGATGTTCTTACCCCATACCATTCACCACTTCCAGTAAAGGGTATTGTTAAAGCTGCATCAGCAAATGCTTCAGATCCTATTTGAATATTATGTATTGAAGTTACATCAAAATATATACTTCCCGTTCCCCTATCATTACAACCACTGGCAGCATCATTATAATGAGGACCACCTGAACCTGAGGTGTTTGATATATAAAATAATGATCCTGTTCTTTCTGGTGGAGGTGTATAAGGTTCTATGGTAAAATCTTGGTTAGAACCACTAAAAAATGATAGCCTATATAATAATTCAGGAACATTTTCCCAGTTAGTAAATTCATAACAAGGATCATCATCTCCTATATTTAACCCTCTCTGTAATTTAACATGACTAGATTGGCTAAATTCACCATTATAAAATTCTCTTTGATCATCCCTAATATATGCTACTGTTCCTGAGATCATTAGGTTATTTTCATCCCAACTTTGGGTAATACCAAATATATTATTAGGTCCATTACCTTCACTACCACTAGGTGATGTTTTTAAATTATTAAATTTTTCAAATATACCACCTGTTCCTCCTTTAAATACTTCAATAGTTGACCCATTAATTGTTTCATAAGCTCCAGTATCACCAGATCCTGTGTTATAACCACGAGCAAATGATTTTATTGAACCTGAATATGTTTGGTCTTCTACAGATAAAGGAATTGAAGAATATGCACTTCTTTCTAATAAATGTTGTTTTACAACCACTCCTGCGGATAGATTAGTTCTAGCAGGTGTGAAATCTTTAATCATTTTAAATAATGAATTATCAAAGAATTTGATTAATCTTACAAAGTCTTTAACTTCATATCCTTTTATATATTTTTTAAAATATCTATCTCTTAAATTATCTAAATCTGGGTAGTTAGTTCTTGATTCTGATATATGCCTAGGGTCTCCTATATAATCCCCTATATTAAAGTTGCCTAATTCTGATGTTATATCATCATTAATTTGATCTGTAGATGAAAACGCTACTTCTAAATAATCAGCATCTGGGGTTGTGCTTTGGGTTGTGAAAGAATGTTGTTGAATTGATCTTTTAGAGGATAAAGTATCTCCTTCGGGTATTTCATTTTCAAAAACATTAATTCTACTACTTACCTTATTTTTAATACCTTGGAAAGGTTGGTTTTGATGTACATATTCTTTATTAGAAACAAATGTTGGGTTTTCTAAAATAAAATTACTATTTCCACTTGAAAAAGATGAAGTTAAATCCCATGAACCTGTTACTTTAGGATGTATTGATTCTCTACTAGAAGTAGAAGATAAACTTCCTAAATCCGCTCTAAATATTAATTGTTCAGGAGTTGTTAAACCATTTCCTTTAAATGATAAAGGATTTAAAGTATAATCATAAAAAGCACTTTCACTAATAGTAGGAGAATAATATCTAATTTCTTGAATTGACCCAGAAAAAGGTGAATAAATATTTCCACCTAAAGATATACTTTCGGTATTAGGAAATAAAATTTTGGTTCCATTATTATATGAATTAGAATTATATCCTACTATATTAGCTGAACTTGTAAATCCTAATGTGTTTTCTATACTATTAGCAACATGCAAACTTGCTGTTATGTTATTATTTGTAGTCATAACTGACCACCACCCATTATTAAAAATAGGTAAATAAACACTTGCACTTAAGTTGGGGTTTGTACTGTCAGGAATAAATTTAATAGTACCATATTTGTTATAAGGATCTACTATTGAACCTGAGTATGAACCACTTTCATAGCTTGAACCAGTATATTCTAATACTAAAAGACTATCTCCACTTTCTTCAATACTAAATAAAGATTGGGATAAACTTGATGTAGGAATACCTGGAGTTTTAAATCTAAATTGAATTGTATCTGGGTTAGTTACAGAAAAATCGGTATTTGGAGTAAATGAGGAACTAAAATAACTACCTTCATTTACTTCTAAAGCAGAATTAAATAAATTTTCTTTATAATCCCAACTTTGATTTTTTATAGGATTTTTACCCCCAAATTCATTAATTCTTAAAATTGTATCCGGAATACCATATGAAGTTATTAATGCCCTTAAACCTGCTATTGTACCCTTAGTTTTAAGTAAATAAGGTATATTATGGTAAATACGTTTATATAAACTTTTATTTACATCATCTTGTGGGACTATATTATTTGTTAATGATATTTTATTATCTATGTACTCATACCCAGTTGAAGCCGGAAGATAATCAGTATTTGGACCATAAGGAAAAGTATTTCCCTCAGGAGTTATTCCTAAAAATGCTTCATATAAATCATTAGTATTAAAATTATTAGAATATAATTTAATACCAAAATCTTTAATAGCATCTGCAACTAAATCCTTAGAAATACCATAATTTAAACGGTTATCATTATTGAATTTATTTGTAATATCTTTTACATATACCCAAATATTGTCAAAATGTTGACCCACCATGTCAATAAATAAATCATATTGAGAGTTGTTAGGGTCATCTCTTAAATATTCAGGAATATTCCAATGTAAATAATCTTGGTTATCTTGATCATAATTTAAAGCTAAAGATAAAGAAGATGTTATCCAGGATTGTGCTTGGGAGCTTCCTGTTGAATATAAGTTATAAGGGGGTATAGAGTTTTGTTTTGGGTAACTAGATTCTGATCCTGAATTGTAATAAAGAAAATATTCATAGGAATCAAAGTTTTTAATAATAGTACTAATATTATTTTCAAATAATAATTTTGATGAACTAAATTCTGTTGTTGCTGTTGTGGGGCTAGTTATACTGTTATTTAAGGCTATTATTTGATTATTATTATGTTCAATTAATCCAACTTTATAATAAAAATTTTCTAATCTTGTTTTAGCAGATGAAAATTTAATAAAATTATTAAAATCTTCATAATTAATATTTATTTTAATTCCTTTTTCTTCTAATAAACTTTGAATTTGTGAAGTTGAAGAAGTAATATTAGAATTAACTAAAGTTTCATAAGAATATTCTTTTGAAGAAACTCCACTTTCATCTTTTATATTTAAACTTAAATTAGGACCAGATATAAACTCAAAATCCTGGGGGTCAAATATGGGGATTGGGAATTTTACTTGGTAAGTTTGTGGAGTAGATATACTTTCTACTACCCAACATTTAAATTTTAAACCTAGTTCTATTGGTAGAGGTTCATATAGTTTAATTAAGACTGAGTAATCATTTTCATTAATTACATCAAGTTTAATATTATTAGCTATTACTAAATTATTTTCACCAAAATTAAGATAAAAATCTACAAAATAAGATTGTGTAGAGCGATATTCAATAAAACTATTTGTTGAAGATTCTATTAATTCATTATCAATAGTAGTAGAATTTAATCTTATTTCTGTCCTATCTGAACTTATTTCTTCTATATAGTATTTGGAGCTTAAGGAAGAATTAAGGTGGGTTTTATAAAAATTATAGTTTATATAATAATTCCCTTCATTAAAATTTAATCTTTGTAAATCTTGTTTTGGGTCTAGTAAAACATGACCTTCTTTAATATTATAAGTTAATAGTTCTTCTGTTGTTTGGGGGTATATTAAATTTTGATTTTCATCAAAAATATAATACTCTATATAATCACTAGATTGTGTAAAACTAGTATCAATCTCAAATTGTTCAATCAGAGAAGAGTCCTTAGATGAATATTCTTCAACTTTTAAGGTTTGATTATTTACAGGAAATACTAAAACTTTATCTTCCATTTATTTTATTTTTTTAATATCCACCACCACCGCCAGAAACTCCTCCTATTCCAGATAACCCACCAGCTCCAATAGTATTTAAAACGTCAGTTGTTGAATCTAATTTAGTTTGATCATCTATGTTAGTAGTAAGTGATATATCTTCTCCTGTTAAAAGTTTAACTTTTTCCATTTCAAGCTCTAAGTTTTGTTCTCTTAAAGCATTTATTTCTTCTTGAAGTGCCTGTATTATTTCACTATTTTCATCAAAATCTATATACTCACCACTAGTTTTTACTAAATATTCATGAGAATTGGTTTCACCTGTAGCCGGGATTTCATAGAAAATTTCATTATAATTTTCAAAAAATTTTTCTACAGTTAATGTAGATTCTATATCCTCAGTAATATTAGTTACCCCTAATTCATTAAACCCAGTATCAATTGTTTTTTGATATTGGGCTTTATTAAATACTGTCTTTTTTACATCTACTTTATTTTCCATTATCCATTAACTACTTTAAAGTAATAATCTTCATCTTTAATTATAGTACTATTATTAATAAAAGTTTTAATTAAAATTTTATAATATCTTTCAGGTTCTAAACCATTCATGTATATATCAAAATAATTACTAGTATTATCACAACTAATTTTTGTAAAATTATCATCAAAGTCTACTACAAATTCATTAGTATCTAAATCTTTTATAGCATAATAAGAAGATGTTGGTAAAACAAAATTTTCTGTGTATAAGGATGATGTTTGGAATGTACGAGTAGGAAATTCAGGGCGCACGTTTAATCTAAATCTATTTATACTTTCACTATAAAATACACCTGGGTTAGAGTCTAATCCTATAAATAAATCAGTTGTTGAAATTTCAGTTAATGTTGTACTATAAGATGAATCATCCCATTTAAATTCTAAAGTAGGAGGATAAATAGTATTTGTATCAACTGAATAGTATTTAAATGTAGGTTGAATTGATCTTGATGGGTTATATTCAATACTACTTGTTAATTTTAAAAGAAAACCATTATTATCTATTTTATTAATAGGTGAGTCTTTAGAACCTGTATACCAAGCATCTATAATTTTAGTAACATTCATATTAAGATCTTTTTCAGATCTTAAACCAAAGGTTTGAGTAGAAACAATTTCACCATCAATATAACTTGAACCTGTATACCAGTTACCTCCTACTCCCACAACTAAACCATTACTAATACTTCCTGAGTATGAGCCTGTTACATAAGGAGTATATCCACCTGTTTTCCAAATATCTGAACCAGAATATTCTATATACTTCCAACTAGATCCATTTACAGTTTGGGGTGAATCTCCATACTCTCCAGTACCATTACCCCAATTTTCAGAAGCGGGATAAGCTTTAATAATAGTATCTAAATTAATTCCTTGAGCTTCTGCTATAAATAGTTTTAAACTACCTGACCAGCTAGACCCACTAATTTTATTATCAATAACATCTTCAATTTCTGTTTGATTAAATTGAACTAATGATCTTGCCACTCTAGGAGAAGGGGAAATTGATGGTACGGTACTAGACACTTCTAAAATAGCATCCATTCCTGTGTTTTGAGCAGGAAATGCTGAGTAGAGTGTAGTGTCTTTTTCGGGAAATAATTTATATATTGCCATTTTTATATTGTTACTATTTTTCCTATAATATCTTGATTTAAATATTTTAATTCAAATATAGAAGGATCTAAAGATGGATAAATTATTCCATTTTGAGTAGCTCCCTTAATATCATAAGCATATTTAGAATACCCAGAAGAAGTTCCTACTTTATTATTTATTTCTACATTTTTAACAGTTTGAACTCCTTCAATGTTATCTAATAATATTTGGATATCTTTTAATATAATAGGTTGATTTATTTGCCATTTATCTATGTTAAAATAATCTTGTAATGATGTAATACAATTTAATAATATTTCATTATTATTTACACTAGGTAAAGTAATAATTTCAAAATTACAACCTATATTAACTACAAAAGCATCTTTAATAGAAATAGTATCACCTATCATTCTATATTGATTTAAATAAGTTTTTAAATTTTGTTTTAAGGTTGAAGATGCTTTTATAAGATTTTTTGTTTGAGTATAAGATAAAACATATATATCTAAAGAAGATAAATAATCTTCAGTATTAGGTTTTTGAGTATAAGCTTTAGAAATTATTCCATATTTAGAGGGCATACTTAAAGCTCTAACTAAATAATCATCTGCTGTAACATTTCTTAGTTGAGATGAATAATTGGATATTGAATTTTGTCTAATTTCTTCAATTGAATCACCATCCTTACCCCCACTAGCAGCACTATTATTATTTGAAGCTAAAGTATTAAATACATAATTAGCCATATTAGGTGTTAAATTATTTTTTAAAAATTTTATAGTTGAAGTATTTAGTGATGTTAAATTGTTTGAGGGAACATTTGAGCTAACTCCACCCCCAGTTAAATATCTGACGGTTAGTGTAGTATTTGAAGGAGAAATTCCATAACTATTTGTAAATATAAAATTAGTAGGGCTATATGCGGTTGTTAATTTTGATTTTTCAAAAGGTAAACCCATTCCTACATTTGTAGGATTTGGAATTACATTTTCATCATTAATAGTTGGGTCTCCTACTCCAAATTGGATTTGTAATTGGTTTTCTGAGAGAAATCGGGTTGTAAACCTTCTTTGAATTTTTTTAGTTTGTAGAATATAAGGAGTATCTAAGTCTTGGTAATTATTAGGATCATTTATATTAGTATTTTTAATACCATCAAATACCATATCTTGTGCTAAATGATCTACTTCATACCAAGTATTACCATCTGAATCTATAATATCTATTATATTAGATATGTTTTCAGATGAAATTAAAATTGTTGGGAATTCGGTAGGGGAACCAAAAGTAAATTCTTGAGTTACAATTTTACCAGATACTGCTTTTCTAGATTTTTTTAGTAAAAAATAAACAGGTTCTCCATCAGATACTTGAGAAATTTTTATTGTAGTTGGGTCTGATGAACTTGATATGGTAAAATCAACAGGGTCTTCTATTGTAAATACATTAGATTGATTTGTATTTGATGTGACTTGGGTATTTTCTCCTATGTATAAAGCATAGTCGTAATCTGGGATGGTTTTGCCATCTATTACTTTGGCAGGAAGTTCTTGGAAAAAATCTAAATCAACAATCGCTAAACCTGTTACTTTAGGTTTATAACCAAACATATAAGCTAAATCATATATGTTAGATGTTTGTCTTGAGTATTGTAAAAAGTTTTCCTGTATTTGATTATTTAAATAATAAGTTAAAACATCACCTACATAAGAAGTCATTTCCATAAACATTACCCCAGGGGATGTAGGGGAAAAATCTGTATAAGTATTAGGGAAATAGGTTTGAGCATAATCTATTAGATTAGCTCTATAACCACTAAAGTCTTGATTTAAATATTTTATTTCTCTATTTATAGCCATTATGTAAAGCTTAATTCTAGTCTATCATTTATACCAGTATTAATAATAGAATATGTTACTGTTATTTTTATTTCATTTTTATCTTGATTAGATGTTAATTCAACACCATCAACTTTAACATTAGAAAATTGGGTTTTTAATTTTTCTTGTATATTTTCTTCTAAAAAATCTAAATTATCTTCAGTAATTTGTTCAAATAAAAAATTTCTTAAACCACCCCCAAATGTTGGGTTTCCTAACCTTTGATTAGGATTAGTTAAAAAATAATTAATTAAGTTGTTTTTTATAGCATCTTTTGTTTGATAATTTGATTTAAATACTGCACTACCATTAAATGGTAAATCTATACCAATAGCAACTCTTGCTCTAGTATCATTGGGGAATATTTGTTTAGCTCCAAATGCCATTTTTATTTATTCATTAATCCCATTATTTGGTCCATAGAAACATTACCTTGGGGTAAAGCACCATTTGGACTTGTTGTATCCATTTTACCACTTACTTGTAAAGGCATACTATTTGTATTAGCAGATATAGTTCCGTTTTTACCTGGTATCATACCTCCCAAAACATTCATATAGTTTTCTCTAATTTCTTCTCTTGTTTTTGATGCTACTGGGTTAGTAGGTGATGGAATAGGAGCTGCTACGTCTGTAGTAGGGGTACCCATTCTATTTTCATATATGGTTTGTTTGGGTGACTTAACTGCTTCTAAGAGAATATCCTTGATTTCCTCTTGAATCGCTTCTTTTACTGCTTCTTTTACTATTGTTTTTAATTGACTAACTTTCATATGTATATGATTTATTATAAATATTAAATTAATAGGCTTTTAAATCATTTGATTTAATATAAAATATAAGTTCGTTTTTTAATACTGTGTCACTTGAACTAAATGATTCATCCCCCCTTACGAGTATTACCCCTTGAGAGTTTTTACCTACTGCTTGTTTTCTTTTATAATCTTCTACTTGATTTTTATCTAATTCTATTACTTCAATAGTAAAACCATTAATATTATTTGGTGTTACAATATTATCCTCCGTTTCTTTTGTTAAATCTTGTATGGCAGGATTTAATTCTTCTAAAGTTATATTTTCATCTCTAGCACATTCAAATATTAAAGAATCTACCGTTTTTAAAATCATAGCTAATATAATCATAGCTACTACAAAAAATATTAAAGCTATAATTAATTGTATATTTAATTGTTTGTTGTTTTCTGATAGTTCTTTAAGTAATTCTTTTATATTTTCTAAACTAGATATTAAAGAATAAGGAACACCAGCACCAGGAGGAACAGAAGTAGGAAAAGATAAAGAACTTATTTGAATCCTTATTCCTTTTAATTGAATTGCTATATAATTAAATATTATAGCTAATGCAATATTTAAAGCTAACATACCATATATTTGATTTAATTGTCTAGCTATAGAATTTCTTGTTTTAATTGCCCTTGCTAACTGGTCAGGGGTAGGACATATTTTTTTCCCTCTATCCTTAATTTTAGTAATACCAAATATTAATAATAAGCTAATAGCTAAAGGTAATAATTTAAATAATAAAGTGTTTGTAAATCTTTCAATAGCTTTTCTTCTAACTAATAATATTTTTTCTGGGATTGCTAAAGCTAATTTTGATGCTTCCTCTATTTTTTTATATACTTGTCTTTTTAAATCATTAATTGCTTCTTTAGCTTCTAATTTTATATTAATTAATGGTTTTGCCTTTAAATCAGTTTTAACTTGTCTTTGTTGAGTTAATAACTCTGAATATGCAGGTACATATTTCTTTTTAGTGAAAACTAATTTAGCTTCTAGTAATGCTTTATTATTATAAGGTAATATAGGCAATTTAAAATCAATTTCAAATTCTCCATTTTTATCAGTAAATGTTTTTTTTCCTATTGCTAATAAAGTTTCAACTTTAACTCCTTCAAGTGGTTGTGATGTTGTTTTATCATATAATCTACCTTTAACCTTTTTAAATTCCCTCATTTCTGGGATGTAAGATTTTAGTTTATCTTTAATTGCCTCTCTTGTTTGAGGATCTTTAGCAGATTGAGTAAGAGATTTAAATTGGTTAACATCTAATTCTATACCTAAAGCTTTACTTCCAGCTTTGGTTTTCATATAATCTAATGCTGCAGATAATAGTTCTTTTTCTGACATTTTAACTTAATTTAACTTTTTTTGAAGTAAAGCTATCATAACTTTCATTAAATTCTTTTAACACTTCATTAAGATTATTCCCAGCAAATTGGGTTACAGGTCCTACTTTTGGATCATTATTAATAGCATTAGCTAAAGCTTCAAGAGCAAATGTTAAATTTTTAAGATTTGCTAAAAAGGTTTGCCCAGCAATAGCGGGTTGAGATGAATTAGTTCCTCCTAAATTAATTTCTTCTGCTTCTAAAGTAATTGATTTTCTACTAGCTAACCCAATATCTTCTAGAGCAGCCAAATTTATTACTTTTTTAGAAGATAATAATATGCTATCACTTGTACTGTTTAATAATAATCTACCAGAATTTAATATTATTTGTGGAGAATCTGAGTAGCTATTAGGGTAGGTTGGGGTTTGCTTTGCAGATATAGCGGTATAATTTAAACTAGAAGCTGAAATGGGGATGTTTTGGGTTGTAGTCATGTAAATTGAAGAAGGGTCTTCATTAATTTTTTCTACTATTGGAAAAAACCCAATATTATTTTTAGAAGGAGGTTGTCCATTTCTTAATATTGTTATAGGGTCCCCATTGTTTCCAGAATCTGACCAATTATTACTGATTAGACTTTTAGTTTTTTTAGTGCTTCCTAATCTTAAAGAACTTCCAAATCTACTTTCAATTATGTTATCTCCACTAAAAGGAATAAGAGGAGAGATATTTGATTTTTCATCAAATTTTCCCCCAGTTGAATTATCACCATTTAGATCAATATTTTTAGAGCCTGTGTTGTTTATGTTAGAATATTTATAAACATTTGGATAAGCATTATGGTGAGGGTGGTTCCATATAGAAACGGAACTTAAATAATAGTATAATTTAGAAGTATCATTTTTTCCCATATCTTTATCTGGGAGGTGTATTAATAATACTATTTCATTTATTAATGGAGGGGTATTAAATTGGGGAAAAAGAGGTTTAGCTATAGGATAAATTTTATTTTTTTTATTTAGTTGGTCTATAGGTTCAAAATTAATAGTACCTATACTATTCCAATCTCCATATTCTGAGAATTTAGGATGTGTTTCATCTAAAATTATGTCTATAACTCTTCCAGAAATTACTTTTAATTTAAATTCATCAAGTGAATTAGAATCTGAAGAATCCTCTAGGGAAGGATTCATATAATTCATTAAATATCCAATTCCATTAAACATCCTTATCCTTTTTTTCGTAGTTTTCGTTGAGTTTATCTAACTCAGCCATTAATTCTGCTTTTTCGTCTTCTGTTATTCCCATTGAATCTTCGCTAGAACTATTATTAAGCGCACGCTGTACTATAGTGGCCATTTTAATTAATTGTTCATCGTTACGAACGCCAATTTCCATGTATTCCTTAATAAGTGGTACAATTAAAGTTGCATCCCCAATATCATTAATAAGGGGTTTTAATTCTGAAATTAAACCTGTGATTTGTTTTTCTTTTTTCTTTTGATTATCGTAGATTTCATTAAGAATATCCGAAAATTTTTTCTTACCAAATACTACATTATCTAATGCTCCCATAATATTTTTAGTTATAAATATTGATATAAAGAGGGGTTAGAATCTAGTATACCCGTTTTCTAAATAAAATATATATTGTGATTTAAATATACTATGAAGTTTATCGGCAATTTTAGTTATTTTAGGAGTTTTTACGTCTACCATTTCACGGATATAAATGTAAAGTGCTTTTTTATTAAATACTTCTAGATCTTCTCTTTTACGGAATAATTCTAGTATAGCATCTGCTATCTGAGCATCATTTTTTTTAGGGAATAAATCATAAATGTTTTCTGATACATGATGTGTGAATATATCAACATATTTATCTAAATCACTTTTTACTTTATCATCACCTATATTGTAAGTATAAGTTGAATTTTCCCCAGTTAAAACATCTACTTCAACTTTTTTTATTTTCTTTTTATAATTTTTAGTATTATATAATATTAACCATCTTTTAACAATAGTACCAAAATAAGAATATGCTTTTGCTCCTCTAGTTGGGTCAAATAAATGCATTTTAGATAATAAAAATGTAATTATTTCATGTTGCAAATGTTCTAAATTTTCTACTTCTGTATGGTAAAATTTAAAAGTGTGAATTATATTTTGGGTGAGTTTAAAGAAGGGATAATGAATATGAGCTTCATATATTTTACTTCTTATTTCGGGATCACGTTGGTTATTATATTTTACAATATAGTCCTCTGTCTCTTGAGTAAAATAATTTTTACTCTTTTTTCTTCTTTTCTTTGGGGTCATTATTGGTTGGATTTAAACCTTAAAAGGTTATTTTGAATTTGTTTTATTTCTTTAAAAAACCAACCTATTTCATCATCACTTTGAAATACTCCTTTTTCGTCAATTTCATTTAATCGGGATTGAGATTGTTCGAGTTGTGTTGAAAAATTATCGATAAAATTAGATTGGGAAATAATAATATCTTCTGCTTTTTCATTTTTTCGTAAAAGGTTAAAGGTCGTATATCCTAAGACAACGACCAACAATCCTAATACCCCAATTATAATTTCTAATATCATAAACTATCTAACATATTCTTTAATCCTGGACTTGATAAAGTATTAAGTGCTTTGGATTTTGAACTAGTTTTCGCATTCAATGTATAATTCTTTTTTGGCGTATCCACGCTATTTTGAGAAAACTTTGGTAACCATTCAATCTCAAATTCAATACGCGCTGCCATCATATCTGCCTGATGTAAAATATATGGTAGAGATGTACGTGGTTTTTGTTCTGGCATGAATGTTTTTAGATATTTTTCATTAGCAACATCATATAAACCATCATGTGTCTGGATAGCTACCATTTCATTAAATGTGTAAGAAATATCATGTTGTTGAAGTAAAAATAACCCACGATCTGGGACAGAGCAAAATGCTAACTTCTTATTAAACATATAATCTTCACCTAACTTATCCTTTCTCCATTGATCAGTCTGTGGGATGTATGCTTCTTCAGTATCAGAACCCATTTTACCTAAGTCATGGTTGATTGCCGAAAATACCAATTCTTCCTGGGTAAATGTCGTCATATCACAACCAAACCCTTCCCATACAGCGGACATGGCTAAAGCGGCTTTTACAACTCTATTAACGTGATCTACGTACCCACCTGGGAATGCTGAATGGTATTCTTTCTTATGGGCCGCTGGCATTAGTATAATACGATCCTCATATTTTTTATAGAAATCAAGTAAACGTTGTTTACGATCTCCAGTAATATATGTTTCAATGTTGGTGTTGAATTCAATCCAATTAGCTTGGATTTTTTCTGCTGTTAATTTCATAACCTTAATTTAATTTATTAATATCTATTTAATTCTGATGGAGACATAGGTTGTGATTCTACCATATCTCTAATATCATTTACTAATCCTTGGGCTTTAATAATATTTGCCCTGTAAGATTCAATTGGTTGTTGTGTATTGACAATTCTCTGGAGGTTGATTAGAGTTGATTCTAAGTTGTCTAATTTTTTGTTTACTAAATTTCTATTTCTCATGACTTATTTATATTTAAAACAGGATGTCCCTTAAACCCCTATTATTACCTTTATTTCCAATCCTTTTTATTCCCTATTTCCCAAAATCTGTACTACCAAGTTACATAGGTAGTTTTATATGTCCTAATTATTTTTAAATTCTTTTAACTATTTGTTGGATATTCAATAAATGTGCACATCTTTCGTATTGTTCACAATTTTCAAAATATATAATGGAACTTTGTAAAGCTTTATTAAATATTTTTGGGTCAAAATTTAGTATAGCTTCAATACAATCAGGATTATTAATATCAATATCCTTTATATAGTGCCAAGACCTATTAAATATAGTAAAATCTGCAGCTTCTCTTGTTGATTGTGAATTATAAGAAGGTTGTTCTTTATCTAAAAACTTTTTTAATTTTTCATGGAATACAAAATGGTTTAAAATTAATTTAGTAAACATACCAATTTTAGCAAATGGGGATTTTATAAAATCATCAAGTGATTTTCTGGAGGAGATAGTTTCTTGTTGGAGGGAATCATCAAATAAATTAAAAAGTTTATTTTTATCAATCATACTTATAATTTAATATTACTTCCTTGAGTAAGTAAAGATTCATATGCTTGTTCAGCTGCTAGATCTAATAGAATGTCTTTTTCTTGGGCTATAGATGAGGTCATACTTTGCCATTCTTTAAAGAACCCATTACGGCTTGCCATAAATCCATATTCTTCATATATTTTAGCATTAAATTCTTTCATCTATTATACATATGTACCTTGGGTGGGAATCGAACCCACACGAGCTTTCAGCTCACAGGATTTTAAGTCCGGCGTGTCTACCAATTCCACCACCAAGGCATTAAAAATTATTCAAGATTTTTAAGTTCTTCCTCAATATCTTTTTGAATATTTTTTAACATTTCATATTCTGAAATAACATCTTTTTTATTAGGATTATCTGGGTGGTAATTCCATAATTCTTCTAATACTGTTGATGTTGCTAATAAATCATTGATTAATTCTGCTTTTTGTAGATCTAATTTATCTTGGTCTGTCATATTATTTAAATTTACTTCCTATTAAGTTAATTGTTTCTTTTGCCTCTTCCAAACTAATTTGGAAAAATTCTTTACTATTATTTACACGTTGTGCCTTTAATTTATGATGTACTTCTCTTTCTACCATCTCACCATTAAAACATTGGTATGCCCATTCTACTTTATAAGGTAAAGCAACACCTGTTGCTGATGATATTTGTTTAGCTCGTTCTTCTGGTAGTTTTTTAGTATACCCTATTTTTAACAAACCAGGTTGGGTAGGATTTGATAGTATATACACCCATTGATCTCCATCCCCTTTATCAGCATATATACCATATTTTTTATCCGTATAATATGTTACTGTTTCCCATCCATCACCTTTTTCACTAGGTGTTAGGGTGAAATATCTAGCATGTTCTAAATCTGTATTCCCGTAGTTTTCTTTTAATGGGATAAACTGTTTAGCTTTTTTAATTGTAATTTTATCTAAACTCATAATATATTTGCTTAATAATAGTACCTTAATTTAGTATTCCCATCAATGTAAACCCAATCCAATTCTTCATTTATATCTATTTCTTGAATAATCTTCTTTTTTGAAAGTTTATTTAAATTTTTATTATTAGATTTATCCCCAATTGGTGATAATTTATATTTTTTATGTAATACATTATCTTTATATTGATGACAAAAAGACCCATCACTATGTTGACCAAATAAATAAGTAGCTAAAAGTTTATTATTTACATCATATCTATATTCATTCCATTTCCCAATTTTATACAAATCATATCCTGTATATAAAGAGTCAAATTTATAACCAAATTTTGTATTATTAAATTTTAATATATTAGAACGAGTTTCATCTATAGTTGTTACATATAAATAAAATTCTTCAATCTGTTCTCCATTAATTCTAACTCCTCCTCTTACTTTATCAACATACCCATGTTTATGGTTATAAAAATCAATTTCCCATCTATTTATAAAATTTTGAGGAATTAAAGGTATAATTGTTTTATCAATCCATTCTTTTTTAAAGAATATATTTGGTTTTGGTGTTTTCATTTATTCAAATATTATATTAATTTCATTTTCAATAATTACTCTTTCCCCAATGTCACTATTAAATTTAGTTTCAATAAAAACTTTAGCAGTATCTCCTACCATCTGAGTATCAAAGAATATTTGTTGTTGGGGATTATAATTATATTTACTATAAGTACCTAAACTCTGGACATCAGAATTAGGATTGTATGAGTAACCTACTATATTAAGTGGTGGATGATTATTAGCCATGTCTTCAATAGTATACGTTAGATTACCAATAGGTATAGGATTTACAAACCCACCCCCAGTAAAATAACCTAATACACTATATAACGGAACCGTAAATGTAATTCCATCTATCCATACCCAATAATCAGAATCAAATACTGTTTCAACTAATGGCACCCCATTAACAACATAATCAGGGTGTAATTCATCCAACTGCCCTTTAATTGTAAAGTAGTTATAACCTTGATGTTCAATGTGGAAATAACCATTATCATCTTGATACACCCCAGGTGATACTAGAGGATCAATTTCAAAAAATGTTTCACAATCACCACTTAAACAAGGGTAAGGTGAAATAAGCTCCTCTGGGCTGCATGCCCAGAAGAAACTTATTAGGGTTATGTAAACTAACTTTTTCATTATGCCACAAATTCTAATGCTTTACTAAACATTTTCTTATTCAAGTCCTGATCTTGCTTGAAATTTTTAATAATTCGAGCTTGACGTGGCTTTCCTTTAACTGTAAGGTATTCAAAATTACCTTCCATAATATTCTCTTGAACACGATTAAATACTTCCCACAATCCATTTCCCACATCTTCTGAACGTTGAGGATCTAAAACTTCTTGAATTGCATCTTTAGCATAGGTATTATTTGTACCTTCAACTCTCATATCAAGGAATGATTTTGCTAAATTAAACATTTGCTCTTCATTAAGCTCTGTTTCTTTCATCTTATTCATTGATTCAACAGTTAAATCAAGATTACCAATAATCTCTTTAATTGTATCTTGAAGTGTTTCAAAATCATAACCCATATGGCGAACTTTAAAATCCTCAAACTCAGTATCAGCAACAACCAACCCATTTTCACAGATCATTCTAAACAAACCTGCAGTAAAGGTAAATGAATTTTTGCCATCATGAGAATTAGTAAGTAATACTTGTGGAAAAACAGTATCACCATCTTCTCCATTAATAACAACATCAGGATTTCTAAATACAACTAAATGTTTTTGAAAACCAACATCTTTACGGGCTTTAACTTCTTTAGCATCAACAACCTTCCAACCTAGTAACTCCATATCTTGGATAACTCTATCAGTAGGAATGTGTGTGTACTTATCTGAAGTACTTTCTGCACCTTTTGTAGTAAAAATACTAGGAGCGATTTCTTTTAACTCTTCTAAACTTTTGAAATTTGAACTTGTGTAATCTAACATAACTTTTATTTGAATTTAATTAATTATTTATTTATACCTAAATATACGAAAGGTAGCCTGGGGAGCCAAGCTACCTGTGCAGTACTTTTAAATTTTTTCTAATAAACTTGGTGAAACTCTAACCATACCAAAACCTCCTATTTCTGAAACTCTAATATTCTTAGACATGATTTTTTCTACTAACCATTTTTTACCATTAGCACTTTTATGGTTAATTTTAACTTCATCTCCTACTTGAAAAGCTTCTTTTGTTAATTTAGGGGTAACTTTACCTTTACGAGCGGTGACTTTAAATCTTAATTCACTATCTGAATAACGGATAGCACCTGTGCTAATATTAACACCATACTTTTTTTGCAATTCTTCAACTGCATTTTGAAAATCACTTCTGAAATTTTTAACTTCTGTACTTGTCATAACCTTTATTGTTTAATGCATTGACTTAATTATCAATACATGGTAAATATACGAATCATATCCCGGGTAGCCAAATTTCCGGTGCATTACTTTTAAGAAATAATTAAAGTAATCCCACCAGTAGCCCTTAAAATAGACCCACTAATTGGGGTACTATTAGCAAAAATAACACTCATAGAATTAGTTCCAGGGGGGACAGTAACACTTGCAATATAAGAAGAAGTAACTAAGGTTTTAATATCATTTCCTATAGTATAAGTCCCCTCAGCTACTTTATTAGAAGTAGAATCAAAAAAACCATCACTATTTCTAACAGCTTCTATAGTAAAATAAGAAGTACCATCATAAGGATTTGTAATTGTAAATGTTTTATTTCCATTTAAGGCTTCAGAATATGATCCTTTACCATAAAGTTGAGCAGCAGTATATGATGCCATAATCTTGTTTTTTATTATAAATATAATGAAATCGTGAAACGACTCTTTCTCTTATACATATTCACATCTATACATCCGTATATACAATGTACTTACATTTATTTTTTAAAATTACGTGGATCTTTTGATTAGGGTTCGTATATTAGGGCATATAAAAATAGAAAATGGAATTAATTTATTTTATTAGTGGGATATTAACCGTAGGTGTGATATATAGTATTGTATTATTTAAACATATAAAATCTTCACATACGGAATTACTGAGTTCGTTCAATAAATCATCACATATCTCCTCGGCCCGAAGAGCAGATCTTAGGGATGAGATAGAAGATATAAAGACATTGATAATAGATATTCAGGCAAGTATGGAGAAGGATCAATATGAGAGTCTGAGTAATATCAATAAGCGTATAAAAGAATTAGATACGGTGGCATACGAGAATTTAAATAAAATTCAACAATCGAATCAAGTATTTAATAAAAATATTACGGATGCATTTAATGAAATTGGACAGTTAAAAACAAATTTAAAAACTTTGGCTCAAGACCCAAACATGTTAAGTAGATATTAATTTAAAATTAAGATTATGAAAAAAATATTATTTTATAGTTTAATACTATTTACAACAATTAGTTGTGAAGACCATATAGAATATATTGAAGTAGTTTCTACAGAAGAAATAAAGGGGGAATGTGATTGCGAATGTAATGAATTCCCAGATAATGGCTTAGTAGCATGGTATCCATTTAATAATACTCTTTATGATGAAAGTGGTAATGGGAATGATTTAATGAATTCCGAAATTGAATTTGTTCAAGATAGATATGAAACACAAGAAAGTTCTGTTTATTTTGATGGTATGGGTATAAACCTATTTACTGAGGATGATATTACCCAATACCTTCCCCCAACATCCCAAACAATATCTTTTTGGTTTCAAAATAAATCGTCTAATTATAGATCTATTTTTGCTCTAGGGAATGAAGATTCTGCTAGATTAGTTATTACACCCAACACTTATGATAATTTAATTTCAATTCAAGGGGGAGAAAATGGATGTTTATCATGTACTGGAAATGGGGGATATATTAATACGGAAGCTGAAGATTTAAATGAGGGGTGGCATCATATGGTTTATACAATTGATGCTCAAAATATTAATATTTGGTATGATGGAGGTTTATTATTGTCTTCCCCCCACCAAGGTTTTAATTGTAGTAATGAAGATTTTAAATTATATTTAGGTAATGATATTGTTTGTGGATCCGAATACTACGAAATGTATATGGATGATGTTGGGTTATGGGATCGTGTATTAACAGAACAAGAAATCCAATATTTGTATAATAATTAAGTATATATTTTCCTCGACGCCAAAGAGGTTTTGAAAAAAGAAGGTTGCCATTTTGTGTTTTTTAAATATTTGGCGTTAAATGGAAAAAGGGCCCCCGAATC